>Ga0099364_10000111_pt1 | contig 134631 bp, 130 predicted proteins | sample TergutTh196P3_FD_73070 | JGI IMG/M metagenome (GOLD analysis project Ga0099364, IMG submission 73070) | Microcerotermes parvus P3 segment gut microbial communities from Pointe-Noire, Republic of the Congo - Th196 P3 | ecosystem: Host-associated > Arthropoda: Insects > Digestive system > Gut ...
TCAGGCCACCCCATGACCCGTACACATCACCACCGTTGTTCACAGAGCCGGCCGTAGCGGCAGCGCCACCACGCGAACGCGACCACCAACTGCGGGTCGTCGTCGACCCTGCGTGATTGGCAGCAATGCCGTAAGCTCGTGGTGCAAGTACGCTCTCTTCGGTAAACGTATTTGTCCCAATATTGGTGAAGTAGCTCAGTATCTCTTTGCCTGACAGCGGGAAGGCGACAACGCCTTGACCCGTGCTTGGCGATGACGACGTGGGATTCGCTGCTGCTCTGCTCGAAGGCATCGAGATTGCATCCGGATAGTTTTCCGGATTTTGCATGAATGCAATGTTTGCGGCTACGTCAGCGTTCGTGGTGCCTGCCAGTGCTGTCACGCTGGGATGTCCGGTCAAGCCTTCGGTACCAAAGGTACGTGTGCTACCAGCACCTGCGTTGCTGCCGGTGAAATCGGCCTGTACCGCAAGAGACTTGAGATTGTCAGTACCTGAATCAAGACCTGCACCGGTAAGGCCGTTATACCAGCTGTCCATGCCCGCAATAACGGTAGACTGGCCCGTGCCTGCTTCGTTAGTCAGCCAGAAGTTACCCTGGCCCGATGCGTTAAACAATACATTAGCCCAGGCAGCCGTCGGGGTGGCGCCATATACGTAGCGTGTTACCAGCAGGTCATAGGTAACTCCACCGACCGTTGCCTCAGCTATCCTAAAGAACTGTACCGGACCAAAGTCACGCCTTGTCGGGATGACAGGGGTGGGTACCGGCGGAGTCGGCAACGCCTCGACCTCTACCGTGATAACGGCAGAGACAGTCGTGTTGCTTGCGTCGCGCTCTGCCGGGTCGCTTTCAGTTGAGACCAGTACGCGATAGTTCTCAGAGCCTACTGTAGTCGTCGGCGGGCTGTAGGTCACGTTGGTAGCACCGGAGATGTCGGTCCAAGAATTCTCTAGCTGCCACTGGTAGTAGAGCGGATCGCCCGTTGAGATGGCGTTGACCTCAAAGGTCACGGTGTCGTTTTGGATGACCTCGACGAGGCGGTCTGTGTTGCTAAAGTCTTCAGAGATGCCGTTGATGGTGATGCTAAAGCCACCGATAGGCGGGCCTTCCAGAGGCCAGATGTGGTTGATGACTTCGCGGCCGTTAGGGCCTGCAGCTTGCATCGTCCACGGGCTCTCGCCGCCCTCAAAGGGGTCGGCACCGTAGCGCATCGCATCAGCATCTTCTTGGCTGACGACTTCCATGGTCAGATCAATTGCGTAGTAAAACGCCTCGCTGCGCAGGCGTGCGTTGTTGTAGCTGACCGTATTCATAAGAAGGGCGGTGTCAGTATCTGGATCTACGGCAGACGAATAGTAGAAGAATCCGTCTTCGCACAGTACCCACGTGTCAGCAGGACGCGATGCATCCCACTGGGCGAAGGTCATGACGCTCACGCTCAAGTCGGTGCGGGTAGGACCGGCTCCACTGCTTCCCCACTCCCAGTACTTGCCAAAAGGATCGGGCGTTGCTGGTGCTGGCGGCGGATCGTCCCAGGTCGTGCCGTGATTGGTCCAAGAAGTGCTCGGGATAACAAACCAGGGGTTTGCCGTGTCGGTATCGATCAGCGAGTTTGTGCCCCAGCCGCTCTCAAGGAGGGTAGCGGCCATCGCATCCATCGCATCGGTGTTAGACGTGTTCAGAGGGGCAAACGGAATGGGAATGCGAGAGTCTTGGGCTGTCGTAAGGTACTCATTGAGCATGTTGGAGCCGTCGGTGCCTCCATCTTGGAGCCACTGCATGAATTCTTTGGCTTGAATACGTGCGATGAACGGCACGTTGCCGGTGTTTTGTACCCAGACTTCCTTGTGCCAGGTATCCTCAGCTTCGCGCGTAAAGACATCGTGCAGTCTCGCTTCGGGCAGTGCGGCGCGCGCAAACTGGTTGACGGCACGCTGTATCGTACCCCACGCAAATGCTCCAAACAGGAGCAGGAGGAGCGCGATAATGACTGCTATCGTGGTGTTTTGACGCTTGCGGCTGCGCGGTGCGTCGGTATCCGGGGTGGCACCGGACGAGGCGTCGGAGGTGACGCCAGCGCCAGCGCTTCCCGTAAGTTTCTCAGGTTTCATGCTGCCCTCATTTCCTCAAGCACCCTAGCTGCCCGTCTCCGTGCGTCGCATGCGCTCCGGCTTACGCGACATCCAGAGTACTCTCGTTCAAAGCACTCTCGTACTAACATGTTTACGTAATAACATCTATATCTAGTTTAACAGGTCCGGCAGCCGCGCGCTAGTGTTTTGGGGCGGTTTTCATGATTGGACCGTAAGGACTCGTGCGGTTTGACAGAACCTTTCCAAAGCGGTAACGTGAGGAGCAAATCAAAGGGCTGCTCACCGAACTCAATGACCACTTGCGGGCAGATGAGGTTTACTAGAATTTACTAGAAGGTGGATACATGCATATTGCAATTACCGGTAGCTTGGGAAGCGGGAAAACTACAATCTGCACGTATCTTGAGCGGAGATACGGCTTTTCGCGGTATTCGACGGGCAGCATACAGAGAAGTTTGGCTGCTGAGCGCAACATGACTACCCTCGAGATGAATGCCTATATGGGCGAGCATAGCGAGTTTGACAAAATGATCGACGAGGCCGTGGCTCAGATAAACAGAGAAAGAATCGATGAGAATATAGTCTTTGACTCGAGACTTGCCTGGCATTTTGCGAAAGACTCGTACAAGGTTTTCATCACGGTCGATATCGATGTGGCAGCTGAGAGAGTTTTCAGGGATGATCGCGGAGCCACAGAGAGTTACACGTCCAAGGAAGAGGCAAAAGAGTTGCTTGTAGCGAGAGTCGAGGAAGAGCAATCTCGCTACGAACGAATGTATGGCATAGATTATTCGGACTGGAAAAATTATGACCTCGTTCTCGATAGTACCCATTGCGACGCAGAGACTTTGGGAGACCTTATCTATCAATTGGCGTTAAGCTCGGCATCAAACTCCTCTGAGCACAAGGGTACCCTCCTCATCTCTCCTCGCCGCTTGTAGCCGGCACCCCGAAACTTGTTGCATGGTCAAGCAATGCCACCATAGCACGAGCGTTACTCACACTCATCGCTCCCAGCTCACCTTTACCGAGAAACGCAAACATGTTGCCTTGATTGAGCCCAAGTTCTTTGGCCATTTGATATTTTGACATCTGCCCGGCATGTAAACCTTTGAGTACTTTTTCTCGCATAACGCTCTTGAGATGTTTTTCTGCGCTCCTGTCTCTTACCGAAACATAGCTCGCCATAAGCTTTGCGTATCTTGGCCCAAGAAGTGCCACATCGCCGTCGTGGGCCTCGTAGCGCCTCTCAAACTGCTCATACTCGCCAGCGAATACGGAATCTGCGAGAAGGGCTCTCAAGCGGCCACCTTGCGCGGTGAGTTTGGCGTAGACGAACAACGGCTCTTTAAGCCGGCCGTTGCCGGCAAGCAAATCATCGACAAGGTTTGTCATACGCAAATCAGGCGAGTCACTCAGTTCTGTAAGATAGCGCTTGAGAAATCCGCGCAATGTTAATACTCTCATGGCCGATACTCCCGTACATAGTTTCCATAAGCGTGCAAAAAATTCTTGTGAGATGTCGAGTTTTCACTCAACGCACTCATCCTTGCTTCCTTTTTAAGTTGTTCTAAAAGCGTCCAATTAATCGATCCGAGAATCTTGTCGCTGGTAAGATCTTGCGTGTCGTTATCTCCCATGCGATGCAGTTTTGAGATAATGCTATCCTCAAGCGACATACAGTAGTAGTAAAGCCGACGACCACCCACGCCTTCGAGCAAAACAAGGCGATCCTCATAGTTGTAAGGGAAGCTGTCGCAATATGCTCTCGATTGCATATTGATGTCGTATTCTTGCATCATCGAATGTAGCTCACGCGGGGCTTCGAGTGCGTCTATATCGTGGGTAGAACGGATAGTATATTCCATCAATACCAAAGCCGCGCCGCCAACAAGAACCATGCGAAAGTGTTGACCTTTGTCAAAGACAAGCGAAGCAGCTTCGTCTAAGCGGTCGAGACGATCAAGCAAATCATCACGTAATAACATATTCTCTCATTTCATTAATAGTATTATTCAAAAAATAGTTTAGCACACGCTCTGATGACTTGCAAGGATGTGTATCGCCATACCTTGACGATATCAGACGATACTTACCGATTTGTTACCCCCCGAGACACTTCATCCTTAACGCACGATGTCCATTTTCTTACTTTTAGTATGAGCTGTGATAAAACCGGTTTTGCGATAAAGGTTCTGAATCTCTTGAGCGAGGTGTTCTCGAAACTTGTTACACGGTCATGATTGCTCATATACTTGACAGAAATAATACTAATAGATAGTATTTACGTATACCATAAAAAGGAAAGTACACGGTATTACATGAACACTATTGAGGCAGTCAAGACATTAACGACGTGGGATCAGCAAGGCCGATACGTCTATTCGACCAGCGATCTTGCAAAGATTGTCGATGACCCTACGCCTGCCGCATTTCGCAAAACTATTGAACGGCTCGTGACGCAGGATGTGCTCGTGCGCGCTGCGCGTGGGGTCTACGTATTTGCGTACAGTAGGCACCTTGGCCCTACCACCATCGAGGATGTCGCGCTCACGTTGCGGCGTGGCGAGTACGTGTTCGAGAGTCTTGAGTCTGCACTTTCCCAGTGGGGCCGCATCTCACAGATTCCTCTTGACCGTATTACGCTGATGACGACAGGGCGACGGGGCGAATATCGTACTCCCTACGGGGTCATCGAGTTTACCCACACCGGCGCAAGTCCTACCGAAATCCAGCAAAATATTATTGACCGGCGCGATATTGGCCATCCCATCCCCATCGCAAACGAGGAATACGCCTTACGTAACCTCCGTCGAGTCGGACGCAATAGGGCTTTAGTAACCGAGACGGACCGGAAGGAGTCCCGATATGTTGAGGGCTAATTTTCGTGAAGCAGCTCATGAGATTGCTCGTTCTCGAGGGCAGATCTGAGTGGTATTCAAGATGAACTCGAACGCATGCTGATGCGCCACTACGATGTGGAGGTAAAACTTCAGACGCTAAACCCCACCGATTCAGACACTGGTGCGCTGGTGTCAAGGTGGCGTTTGCAGCGTCATCCCATATTCGCCATCGTGATATATGGGATTTGCGGTGGATTACACGCAATCCGGGCATAGACTATCACAATCTTCGAGAACTCGTTGAGCAAAAGATTATTGATTACGGTGCCGAGAAGGTATTCGCTGACGGCCTCGCGCGTGTCACAGAAAAGATGCCCGCCCTTGTCGAAGATGCCGAATTCCTTAACCAGATGAAGCGCTTTCTTCCTATTGATGTGCTTGAACAGACGCTTGAACGTGACCTGTTTCGAGAACACCTCGCTCAAGAGATTCAGAACCTTTATCGCAAAACCGGTTTTATCACAGCTCATACTGTTTGACAAATGTCAATTTACACCTTACAATAGTTTCATGATACGCACCTTCGCCAATAAGCAGACTCGTGAGCTCTGGCTCGATGGGCGAGCGCGCAAGGTGCCATCAGAGGTGGTGAAACGCGCGCGTCGCAAGTTGGCACTCATCAATGAAGCGACTGCGGTTGAACAACTCGTTGAGCCACCGGGCAATCGCCTGCATGCCTTGGCCGGAAATCGCAAAGGACAGCACGCAATCGCCGTTAATAATCAGTGGCGGATTTGCTTTCGTTTTGAGGGCAAAGATGCCTACGATGTGGAGTTTTGTGATTATCACTAGAGGGGAGCTGTGATGAGCGTTGCAAACACTGGCATCATGACGTGCCGTCCTGTACATCCTGGTGAGATTTTGCGCGAAGAGTTCATGATGGACTATGGCCTTACCGTAGCGACGCTCGCCACAAAGCTGGGGCTATCACGCCAAACCGTCAATGAAATAGTGCGCGAGCGCGCGGCCGTTACTCCCGCGATGGCATTACGGCTTTCACGCCTGTTTGGTACGACCCCTGAACTGTGGGTTGGTTTGCAGCGCAAGGTCGATCTTTGGGATGCCGAGCGCGAACTGAAGCCGACACTTGAACATATCGCTCCACTCGCCTATGCGTAACGACACACAGCACAAAGAGCGACTCATCACTATGATGGAGCGTGCTCAAAAAGAGATTGCGGATGGTGCCGGTTATAGCGTCGAAGAAGTCCGGGTTGAGGCCAGAAAGATTATTGAGACTCCAATGCAACACACTCAACCACGCAAGAAATGATTGCGCATTATCGTGCGCTCATTCCACTCGTTATTTTTATAGTGTAATGAAATAGTAATCAAAAAATACCTGCGAGGGTGTTTTGAGTGTGCCTGCTTTTCCGGACTTGAAAGATGCGATGCACCTTCTCTGGTCGGTTCTGGGGCACGCCCCCACAAGCACACCTACGAGTATACCTACTTTTTTGCGTAAAAGCAATTCAATTTTCTGCTTGACCTTGAGCCTAGGGCTCGAACGTCTTCGATGATGTAACCGGTGTCATCTGCAATCGCTGGTGAATTTGTTGAGGGCTGCGAGCGATTCGGGGCTGAGGCGATCGTCGAGCGTTGAGGCTGCGTGCTGCGCTTCGTGATCGCGCTGCCACTCTGCGGCGTCTCCACGCAACTCTTCGCCGAACTCGCGCGTGCTCCTACGCATAACGCTTGAGCTCATGACGGTCCACTGGATGGTGGCGTCACTCGTCACGACCTCGACCGTCTCCCCCTTTTTCCGATAGGTGTGCGAGAGCTTTTCGATGACGCTGTCGGCCGTTTGCCCGTGGCGCGAGTAGATGACGGTGACGTCGAGATGGCTTTTTGCCGCGCCTGTCGAGGTCGGGTTGTTCGTGCCGTCAAAGACGACGGTGACCGTTGTAGTCTTCGTTGCGAGCGGTGCTACATCCCCTATGAGGGCATCACGCGCCTGGGCGTATTCGTTGCGCTCGGCGAGTTCACGATAGGGCGAGACCTGCCGAATCACGTTGTAGCCGTCTATGATGAGATGGTGCATACGATTACCGGAGCCTTCGACCTGGAGCCTGTCTACAGTCTTCGGGAGCCGGGAGATGTGAGTGGCATGGCGTCAGCGCAAAAGCGACACTCATCGGGCTCCCACGAAGCGGCCTCAAGCGTCAAGAGCGGGTAGAACGGGGCATCGAAGGCGCGCTCCCCTCCACGATCGATGAGCGCAACGACCCCACAGACCTCGCCGCCGCATGCTTCGACGACCGCGCAGACTTCGGCGACGCTCCCCCCCGTCGTCACCACGTCCTCGACGACGAGCGCACGCGTGCCGGGCGCGACCTCAAAGGCACGGCGTAGCGTCATCGCGCCGCCCTCGCGTTCGGTGAAGATAAAGCGCACATCGAGCGCCTGAGCAACGGCGAACCCAAAGACAAGCCCGCCGACGGCCGGCGCGATGACGAGGTCGGGCGCGACCTCGGCAGGCAGGCGACGTACCGCCTCCGTGGCAAGCTTGCTCACCACAGCCGGATACTCACAGACGCGCGCGCACTGCACATAGGTGTCGCTGTGACGCCCGCTCGTCAGCTGAAAGTGTCCACGTCGTATGGCGTCGGTCTCCTCTAAGATGCCACGGATATCGGTATCGGTCAGCATTGCGAACTCCCCTGTTCTTCTCGGTCGCCGGTCATCACTCACCCTCACGCACCCTTTCACCTGCGTACGAGCTCTTCGCGCAACGGAAAGAGCGCGGTGTAACTCGCCAGAATATAGAGTCGCTCGTTGTCGTACGCAAGAGTTTTTCGTAGCGCGTCGTGCAGATTAGCCTCGATCTGTACCGCGCCATCATGCACTCCGGCAGCACCCACAAATGTCGCCATCTCGCCGGCACACGATCCGCTCACTACGATATGTTGAGGCGGCCTTTGACGAAGCGTCGCGTACTCGATGTCAGCGTACCAGTCAATCGACTCACCGTCTGCAGGCGTGTTATTCGTGGCGACCAGCAGGCTGTATGAGCCCTCGCCCTCGCGCTCCTGTGCGGCGATAAACGCGAGACTCTGGTTGAATCCGGCCGGGTTCTTAGCCATGTTGAGAACGACCGTTTTGTCGGCGACCGATAGCCGCTCCATGCGGCCCGGCTGTGTCCGATAGTACGCAAGTGTCGTGCGAATCTGCTCGAACTCCACACCCTCACGACGCGCGACGGCGAGTGCGGCCATGATATTCGAGAGGTTATACGTCCCTGATAGATCGGTAGCCATCTCGACATCGTCGACCTTAAAGACACCCTCGGCGACGTGTGTGGCACGATAGTCGGCCTCGTTTTCAATGCCAAACTCGATGCCAAACGTCACCACCGCGCGTGGACCAACGGCTGCGCGCAGTGCGAGCGAGTCGGGGTTGTCGGCGTTAAGTACGACCGTCGCATTCTCAGGCGTATGAGCGATGGCGCGCTCCAACGCTTCGCGCACGGCCTCAACGGAGCCGAATCGGTCGAGCTGATCGGGGAAGAGATTCGTGACGACTACGTAGGTAGGCCGCGCCTCTGTGCCCACCTGCGCACATATCTGCGTCGCGTAGAGCTCATCGACCTCGATGACGGCGTAGTCGGCCTGCAGGCGCCCCACAAGAGGGACCTGGCGCAAAAAGGCCGCGAGCACTCCTTGCGGCATATTCGCACCGGCCGCGTTGCAGACGACTGTATATCCTGCGTCACGCAGCATCTGGGCGCAGAGATTCGTGACGGTCGTCTTGCCGTTGGTACCAGTCACGACGATAGTCCCGCGCGAGACTTCAGCAGCGAGCTTCGTCAACAGCTGAGGGTCTATCGCACGCGCCCAGAGGCCGGGAAGCGAGGTGCCGCCGGCGCCAACAAGGTGCGTGATTGCGTACGCAAGGCGCGCCGCCACTAAAGCAAAAAAGCGCCTCATACCTGCTCAATCTCGTCGACGAGCAAACGTGCGGCCGCCATCGGGTCGATGTGCTGGGTAATCGGACGCCCCACCACGAGGTGGGTTGCGCCGGCCTCAAGTGCCGCGGCCGGAGTCGTGATGCGCGCCTGATCGTCGGGCTCATCGCTGCCTGCCCAGCTCGGACGAATGCCGGGTGTGACGATAGCGTACCCCTCACCGATGACTTCACGCACCAGACGCGCTTCTTGAGGCGAACAGACGATACCATCGGCGCCGTTCTCAACGGCAAGGTACGCGAGCCGCCCGACCTCATCGTTCGTCGTGCCCCCGATGCCAACCTGATGAAGCGTCTCGTCGGCCATCGAGGTCAGTACCGTAACGGCTACCATCATGGGAGCTGGCCTGCCGACCTCGGCCGCCCCGCGCTCTGCCGCTCGTTTGGCCGCATTCATCATCTCAGGGCCACCGAGTGCATGCACGGTAAACATATCCACACCGAGCTTGCCGAGCACGTACGCCGCACCCTCAACCTGATGCGGAATGTCGTGGAGCTTGAGGTCAACGAAGATGCGATAGCCCATCGCCAAAAAATCCTCAACGGCGACAGGACCGTAGTGATAGTACAGCGTCATGCCGACCTTCATCCAGCCGGCGATACCCTCACACGCGGCGGCCCAGTTACGCGCTTCGCTTATGTCTCGCCCATCGAGTGCGACGATAAGCGTATCGGCAGCACTTTGAGTGCTCGTGTTCGTCATGGTATATCCCTTCGTTCGAGCGCTCCAATCATGTCTTCTACCGCTGAAAAACCCTGCTCAGCAGCGTATTCCTCTATGCGTTCGATGCAGCGCACCGTGAGCGTCGGGTCGATAAAGTTACCGGTGCCGACCGCCACAGCCGTCGCCCCGGCGAGCAAGAACTCAATCGCGTCGTCGGGCGTTGCGATACCGCCCATGCCCACGAGAGGTATCGAGACAGCACGGGCCACCTGCCAGACCATGCGCAGTGCAACCGGCTTGATGGCCGGGCCGGACAGACCGGCGACGGTACGCTCGAAGACCATCGTGCGCTTCTGTATGTTGATGGCGGTGCCGAGTATCGTGTTAATGAGCGCGAGTGCATCGGCACCGGCGTCCTCACAGGCACGGGCAATCTCGGCAATGTCGGTCACGTTCGGGCTGAGCTTTACGATGACAGGACGCTTCGCACGCGCCGCTGTGCTCGCGCCATCGCCACGTGCAGCAGCCTCCTTGCATGCGCGCGTGATGGCGGCCGCACTGTCGGGGTCGGTGCCAAAGGCAAGGCCTCCCCTATCGACGTTCGGACACGAGATGTTGACCTCGTAGGCCGCGATGCCATCTTCCTGCGCAAGCCGCTCGATGACCTGCACGTACTCGTCACGGGTATGCCCCGACACGTTGACGATAACCGTGGCATCGGGCGCGTGTTCGCGCAGCCATGCAAGGTCATCGGCGATAAAGGCCTCGACGCCCGGATTCTGCAGCCCAATCGAGTTGAGCATGCCGCTCGGCGTCTCGTACACGCGCACGCCACTGTTGCCGCTCCAGGGCTCAAGCGACACCCCTTTGGTGACGAGAGCACCAAGCGCGGATAGATCTATAAAGTCGGCGTATTGCTTGCCGGAGCCAAAGGTACCCGAGGCCGTCATAACCGGATTTTTGAGGGTGAGTGAGCCAAGGTGTACGCTAGTGGACACGGCTGGCGATGGCGTCATCGAAACACACCTCCTCGGCGGCAAAGACAGGGCCGTCGGCGCACGCACGCTTGAGCCCGTCAATGGTCGGTACGGTGCAGCCCAAACACGCCCCTACCCCACACGCCATACGACGCTCAAACGAGACGTACGTGCGCACGCCGGCCTGCAGCAGTACCTCGCTGACAGCCTTCTGCATCGGCTCGGGACCACAGACGTAGGCAACGTCAAACATGGTGGCCGCCTCGGCGGTGTCGCCTGTGCGTTCGGCGCCCTCCGCGCGCTCGGCGAGGGCTTCACGTACGAGGTCGGTCACAATTCCATGATAGCCGCAGGTCCCGTCATCGGTCGCAAACACGATATCGCGCTTTACCCGCTCATGCGCCTCACGCACGATAAGCCGCTCGGCGGTCTGCGCCGCTTGAATAATCTTTACGTTGATACCACGGTCACGAAACGCGTGGGCCAGCATGCCGAGTGGCGCGATACCGAGGCCCCCGCCCACGATAAGCGGCGTGCGCACATCCTCCTCTATCGGCCAGCACGAGCCGAGCGGCCCGATAATGTCCATCGAGGTATCACCGACGGCCTTGCCGGCCAAAACTTCGGTTCCGGTACCGACGACCGCGTACATAATGAGTAGCTCGTCGCCGTAGACCTGGCAGACCGAGAGCGGACGCCGCAGCAACGGGGTGTGTGCGGCGTGTCGATTGAGGCGCAGGTGTACGAACTGACCTCCGCGTACCAGCGGTGCCGTCTGCGGTGCACGCAATCGCAGCCGGTAGACGTCGGCGGCAACGGCCTCGTTACTCACGACCTCAACGGGCTCATACATTAGAAATCCTGTAGCGCGCAGACGTCGAGCCGTCCGTCACGCACGGCTTCAATCGCGGCGACGACGGCAGAGGCGGCCGGAATCGTCGTCACGTTCGTGATGCACTCGCGCACGGCAGCGCTGCGAATATGGTAGCCGTCGCTTCGTGCCTCGGAGCCAAACGGTGTATTGATGACGAGCGATATCTCACCATCGGTAATTGCATCAATAACGTTCGGACGCCCCTCGCGCTTCTTGAGCATGACCTCACACGGGATACCGGCGGCACCGAGCACCCGTGCCGTTCCTTTCGTCGCGGTAATCGCAAAGCCCATGTCGTGGAGCTGTTTGACGAGCGGTACGATAGCACGTTTTTCCTTATCGGCCACGCTGATGAACGCCGTGCCTGACGTCGGCAATGAGTAATCGATAGCGAGCTGCGACTTTGCAAACGCCGTCGGGAAGTCAGCGGCACTTCCCATGACCTCGCCGGTCGATTTCATCTCGGGACCGAGCACGGTATCGGCACCGGGGAACCGCCCAAACGGAAGCACGGCCTCCTTGACGCAGTAGCGCGTGGGCATCTGTGTATCGCTGGGTAAATCGAGGTCGGCGAGTTTGCGCCCCGCCATGACCTGCGCGGCAATCTTTGCCAGCTGCACCCCGGTCGCCTTCGAGACGAACGGCACCGTCCGGCTCGCACGTGGGTTGACCTCGATGACGTAGACGACCTCGTCTTTGACGGCGTACTGTACGTTCATGAGCCCGCGCACGCCGAGGCGCAACGCGAGCTTGCGGGTGTACTCAGCGATGGTTTCGAGCACCGTGTGTGAAAGCGAAAACGCCGGAATACAGCATGCGCTGTCGCCGCTATGGATACCGGCCTCCTCGATGTGCTCCATAATGCCACCGATGTAGACGTCCTCGCCGTCACAGACCGCATCGGCATCGACCTCGATGGCTCCTTCCAGGAACCGGTCGAGCAACACGGGATAGTCCGGCGTTATCTTAGCAGCCTCAATCATGTATTTTTCAAGGTACGTTTCATCGTAGGCAATGACCATGCCGCGTCCGCCGAGCACGTAGCTAGGACGCACGAGCAGCGGGAAGCCAATCTCGCGGGCAACGGTCTTGGCCTCCTCAACGCTAAAAGCAGTGCCCGCAGCCGGATACGGAATCTCTAGCTCGTCGAGCACGGCACTGAACCGTTTGCGGTCCTCGGCTAAATCGATGGCCTCGGGCTGCGTGCCGAGTATCGGGACCCCGGCCTCTTCGAGCGCATTGGCCAGCTTGAGCGGCGTCTGCCCCCCGAAGGTAACGACGACGCCGATGGGCTGCTCAACATCGAGTACGTCCATGACATCTTCGAAGGTCAGCGGCTCAAAGTAGAGGCGGTCTGACGTGTCGTAGTCGGTCGAGACGGTCTCTGGGTTGCAGTTGACCATGACGACCTCGTAGCCCATGTCGCGCAGCGCGTAGGCCGCATGCACACAGCAGTAATCGAACTCGATACCCTGCCCGATACGGTTCGGGCCGGCACCGAGGATGACGATGCGCTCGCGCTCAGCCGGTGTGAACTCGGTGTGCGCCTCGTACGTCTTGTAGAAGTAGCGCGCGCCGACCGGATGAGTACCGGAGCACGAGTCAACCTTGCGAAAGACCGGCACAATCTCGCGTGCCTTGCGCACTGCGCGTACCTCGGGCTCGGTCGCATCGCACAGATGCGCGATCTGTGCATCGCTCAGCCCCTGTCTCTTGGCTTCGCGCAGCTCATCAAGGCTTAAGCTTGCAAGGTCGCGTCCCTTGATGACGGTCTCGATAGCGATCGCCTCGGCGAGCCGCCCCAAAAACCACGGGTCAACGTGGGTCAGCTCGAAGAGTTGCTCGATTGAGTAGCCGCGACGCAAGGCCTCGGCGATGTAGAAGATACGCTGCTCGTTGGGTAGCGAGAGCATTTCGTCGAACTTGTGCTCGATGAAGACATCCTTGCCGTCGGCACCGAGCCCACCGCGCCCATTTTCGAGCGCACGCATAGCCTTACCGAGGCTTTCGGCAAACGTGGCACCAATCGCCATGACCTCGCCCACACTTTTCATGCGCGTCGTCAAGCCTTCGTCGGTCCCCTTAAACTTCTCAAAGGCCCAGCGCGGCACCTTCACAACGGTGTAGTCTATCGTGGGCCCCTCGGCGGCCGAGGGTAGCTTCGTCATGTCGTTGGGCAGCTCATCGAGCGTATAGCCGACAGCCAGCATCGCACTAATCTTAGCAATCGGCACGCCGGTCGCCTTCGAGGCCAACGCACTTGAGCGCGAGACGCGTGGATTCATTTCGATGACGATAAGACGCCCGTCTTTCGGGTTGATGGCGAACTGAATGTTGGCCCCGCCGCTGCGCACCCCAATCTCGCGCAGTACGGCAATCGATGCTTCGCACATCTGCTCATACTCAGGCGTGCTCAACGTCTGAGCCGGTGCAACGGTAATCGAGTCGCCGGTATGTACGCCCATCGCGTCGAAGTTCTCAATCGAGCACACGATGACGCAGTTGTCCTTCGCATCGCGCATCGCCTCAATCTCGAGTTCCTTCCAGCCGATGATGCTCTCTTCGAGTAGAACCTCGGTCGCCGGTGAGAGCGAGAGGCCCAGCCCCACGATATCGACGAGCTCTTCTTTGTTGTACGCGATACCGCCGCCGGCACCGCCCATCGTAAACGACGGCCGACACACGATGGGAAAGCCGATCTCTTCTTGAAAACTGAGCGCGTCCTCGACGCTATACGCGTAGCGCGCCTTAGGCATATCGAGCCCGATACGCTCCATCGCCTCGGCAAAGAGCTTGCGGTCCTCACCGCGACGAATCGCTGCCGTATCGACGCCGATGAGCTCGACGCCGTACTCCTTGAGGATGCCCTGATCTTCGCAGGCGATCGCGTTATTGAGCCCTGTCTGCGCGCCAAGCGTGGCGAGCAGCGCGTCGGGGCGCTCGGCCTTGATGACGCGCTCGATGAACTCAGGTGTGATGGGCTCAACATAGGTGCGCGCGGCCATCTCAGGGTCGGTCATAATGGTGGCCGGGTTGCTATTGATGAGCACCACCTCGTAGCCCTCCTCACGCAGGACTTTACACGCCTGCGCACCGGAGTAGTCGAACTCACACGCCTGCCCGACGACGATAGGGCCGGAGCCGATAACGAGGATTTTCTTGATATCGTCGCGTCTCGGCATTAGGGCACCACCATCACCGGGACGGGGGTGTTTTTCATGATTTTGAGCGTCGTTGAGCCGGCGATAATCTCGGTAAAGGCGCCGCTATCTTTGGTGCCCATCACGATGCCGGTCGCCCCGCTGGCCTGCACCTCTTTGAGTACAGCATCGCCGACACTGTCGCTCTCTACGACAAGAGACACCGTCTCAATGCCAAGCTTTTCGAGCATCGCCGCAAAGGCGCTGAGCCGGAACTTATCCTCGATGATGTACTGTTCGAGGTCATCGCCGGCCTCAACCTTCGTGATAACGTGGAGCAGACGTACCTCGCCGACGGCCTCGGAATCAAACTTCGCGCACTGCATGATGGCACGAATCGAGGGGGCGCTGTAGTCGGCCGGTACCACGAGTCGCTTCGACCAGTTGAGCGAGGCCTCACGCGGGTCATTGAACGCGTCGAGCAGATCGTCACGGATGAGTAGCGTCGGTGCCTTTTGGCCAAACGCAAGCTCCTCGGAAAGCGATCCTTCGAAGAGACGCGCGAGCGGCTGCTTAGCGCTCGACTCGCAGAGGATAACGTCAACGTTTTCGCGCTGCGCGATTGAGAGAGCCTCGTGGGTGAGGTTGCCGGTCGAGACGCGCGTCGTCACGACCATGCCAACGTCGCGTAGAATCTGGGCATAGATTTCGAGTTTAGTCCGCGCATCGGCGAGGTTTTTCTCGATAATCGGACCTTCCTGGCCCGAGGTGTCGATAACGTGTACGAGAATTGCGTGTGCGATGCCGCGCTCGCGCGTTCCGGCAGCGAATTCAATAATGTTGTGTGCGTCGGTTACGAGATCTATCGGAACCATTACCGTTCGTTTCATGCTACTCCCCTTTCGATGTTCGCCTTTTGACCAGGATTTTCACGAAGATATATCGTTACGGCGCGCGTATCGACTCCATCGAGCGCAGGCACACCGGCAGCGCCAAGATAGTCTGGAAGCGTGCCGGTCGCACGAAAGTTCGACGGCTCGTAGCACATCTCGCGCACGACAAGCGCGGCGACGGTCGGCTGGGATGAGGGTGCTTTCGCGTGGATGTCTTCTTCGTTGACCCCGTAGTTGCCAATCTGTGGCATCGCCATTACGACGATTTTGCCGGCGTTGGCAGGATCGGTAATGATTTCCTGATAACCGACAAGTGCGGTTTCGACGATGACCTCGGCCGGTGTGGTGGTGGCGCGTGGCAAGGAGGTGCCATCGCCGACGTCTGCCGTGCCAACGGTGCCGACAAAGACGCCTTCGAAACGCGTGCCGTCCTCAAAGACGAGTGCCCCTTTGAGTATCCTTTTGAGCGCCCCTTTGAGCGCCCCTTTACTAATTTCTGCCACAGATCTCTCCATTCCTCATCGTGAATCGACCGTTTTGGATGACGTCGGTTGCGCACCCCGTGAAGGTGCGGCCGAGAAACGCGCTGTTCTTCGAGATGCCTTGCAGGTATTCAGGCGTAACGGTAACCTCATGCGCGAGATCGAGAACGGTGAGATCAGCCGGTGTGCCGGGCGTGAAGGTAACCGGCTCAAGGCCGAGGATAGCGCGTGGCCGGTGTGCAAGGGCATCGACGAAGCGCGCGAGGTCGAGCATGCCGGGAGTAACGAGGTCATTGAGGAGGGCCGGTACGGTTGTTTCCAGACCGATCGTCCCGAAGGCGGCGAGGTCAAACTCGCAGTCTTTTTCGTGTGGTGCATGCGGAGCATGGTCGCTCGCAAGGGCGTCGATGGTACCGTCACGAAGCGCATCGATGAGCGCAACGCGGTCTTCCTCCGTGCGTAGTGGTGGGTTCATCTTGAGCGCCGTATTATAGGTTTCGTCGAGTGCTTCCTCGGTAAGAAGCAGATGGTGTGGTGTGACCTCGGCAGTCACCGCAACACCTGCGGCCTTTGCGCGCGCGATTGCTTCGACGCTCAAGCGGGTCGACACATGGCATATGTGTACCCGTGCGCCCACGAGTTTCGCCAGCTCAAGCGCGGTCGTCACCGCCAATGCTTCGCCGAGTGCCGGTGAACCTTTCATGCCGAGACGTGTCGAGATACGCCCCTCATTGACACACGCCGAGCCCACGAGCGACTCGTCTTCGCAGTGGAGCACGAGCGGCACATCGAGCATTTTGACGTACTCAAGTGCGGTGCGCAACATCTTAGATGACTGAACGCCCCGTCCGTCGTCGGAGAACGCAACGGCACCTGCCGTACGCATATCGCCCATCTCGGCGAGACGCTCGCCGGCAAGCCCCTTCGTCACCGCGCCGTAAGGGTAGACGGTACAGTACGCCGTCTCGGCGGCACGCGCGTGGACGAACTCGATGGCGGCTCCGTCGTCGGCAACAGGGTTTGTGTTGGCCATCGCGCAGACGCCGACGAAGCCGCCGTGCACGGCCGCGCGCGTGCCGCTCGCAATCGTCTCCTTGTACTCGTAGCCGGGCTCGCGCAGATGAACGTGTAGGTCGATGAAGCCGGGGACTATGACGCGCCCGGTCATATCGATGACCTCGACGTCAGCTGACGTCGTGATGTTGGTGTCGGTGCCGGTGCTGAGGGCGACTTCGACGATACGGCCCTCTTGGATGAGGAGATCACCTTTCGTATCGAGGCCGACGGCCGGGTCAACAAGGCGCGCGCCTTTAAGTAGCAGCGACATCGGTACCCCCTCCCACCATGAGATACATAAGCGCCATGCGCACCGCCACCCCGGCAGTAACCTGGTCGAGCACGACACAACGCGCGTCGTCGGCAACGTCGGCCGAAATCTCAACGCCACGATTCATCGGCCCGGGATGCATCACGATGGCGCCTGCGCCCAGACGTTCCATGCGCAGACGATTCATACCAAAGTGGGTAGCGTACTCGCGCAGTGACGGCACGGCGCGACCATCGGCACGCTCGCCTTGAATGCGCAGGAGGTAGACGACGTCGAGGTCGGCAAGGATGTCATCGAGGGCATATGCCACCTCTGCGCCAAGCTCCTCAGGCACGGCAGGAAGATACGTGGGCGGCGCAATAAACACCGGGGTCGCGCCGAGACGCTTGAGCGCAGGCGCAAGCGAGCCGGCAACGCGCGAATGAGCGATATCACCGACGATACCGATCGTCTTTCCTTTGACGGTGCCAATATGCTCCTGCATGGTGAACAGGTCGAGTAACGTCTGCGTCGGGTGCTGGTGCATACCGTCGCCCCCGTTAATGATGTGGCCTCGCATGCGTCCGGCAAGCAGCGCGGGAGCTCCGCTGTACCGATGGCGGACGACGACGATATCACACGCCATCGCATCGAGCGTCGCAGCCGTATCGGCAAGCGACTCCCCTTTTGCCGTTGCGCTCCCGCTCGACGAGAAGTTGATGACGTCGGCGCCGAGACGCTTCCCCGCAATCTCGAAGCTTGTGCGCGTACGTGTTGATGGCTCAAAGAACGCGTTGATGACGGTCAAGCCGCGTAGTGTCGGCAACTTTTTTATCTCGCGTTCGTTGATTTCCTTAAACGACTGTGCGGTGCTCAGTGTCTGTTCGATCTCAGCATTAGTGAGGTCATCGATAGTCAGAAGGTTATGGCGTGCGAACATTATGTGTCACCGCCTGCGTCGACAGGAGACGCGTCTGTGTCGTCCCCGTTAACGATATCGACACTGTCGCATTCATCGACCGGCATGAGCTGAACCCGAATCTTTTCGCTCACGGAACTCGGCACGTTCTTCCCGACGTAATCGGCACGAATTGGCAGCTCACGATGTCCGCGATCGATGATGACGGCAAGCCGTATAGCGGCCGGACGACCAAAGTCCATCACGGCGTCCATCGCCGCGCGAATCGTACGCCCGGTAAAGAGCACATCGTCGACAAGAACGACGGTCTTGCCTTCGAGGGGAAAGGTGATGTCGGTGCGATGCACCTGCGGAGCCGCCTGTATGCGCACATCGTCGCGGTAAAACGAGATGTCGAGCCGGCCAACAGGTAGACGTGTGCCGGTTATCGCCTCAATGGCGTCGGCGAGACGCGCAGCTACGACATCTCCGCGCGTTAAAATACCCACGAGCACGATGTCGTGGGCACCCTTGTTTGCCTCGATAATTTCGTGAGCGATACGCACGAGCGCCCGCTCTATAGCCGTGCTGTCAAGCACGTTGGATGTTACTCGCCCCATCGGTGTCGTCCTTCCCGGCCTCTCGGGACCAGATTAAAGGTACGTCTCGCGTCAGTATAACACTATTCAAGATAGTCGCGCAAGCGGCTGGATTGGCCGGGATGACGTAGCTTGTTGAGCGTCTTCGACTCGATTTGGCGAATACGCTCGCGCGTGACGCCGAACTCGCGTCCGACCTCCTCAAGCGTACGCGGATGCCCATCGGTAAGGCCAAAGCGCAGCTCAATGACTTTGCGTTCACGGTCGGAGAGCTCGGCCAGCACCGTGTTGACCTGTTCTTGCAGCAAGGTGATACCGGCGGCTTCGGCCGGGCCGAGCACCGCTTCGTCCTCAAGAAAGTCGCCGAGCTGGCTGTCTTCTTCTTCACCAATCGGTGTTTCGAGCGAGACTGGCTCTTGGCTAATCTTGAGTATCTCGCGTACGCGGTCCTCGTCGAGCTCCATGCGCTCGCCAATCTGAGCCGGCGTCGGATCCTCGCCGAGCTCTTGGACGAGCTGACGCTGAATGCGAATAAGCTTATTGATGGTCTCGACCATATGCACGGGAATACGAATCGTGCGTGCTTGGTCGGCGATTGCTCGGGTAATCGCCTGACGAATCCACCACGTCGCATACGTCGAGAACTTGAAGCCTTTCGTGTAGTCGAACTTTTCGACGGCGCGAATCAGGCCAAGGTTACCTTCTTGAATGAGGTCGAGGAAAGACATGCCGCGTCCGATGTATTTCTTGGCAATCGAGACGACAAGGCGCAAGTTCGCCTCAACGAGCTGTGACTTCGACTGCAGGCCAATCTGTTCTTGGCGCACCAGACGGCGCATCTGCACGCGAGAGAGTTCGACGCCATCGTCTTCGGCCTGTTCGATCTCGGCCGTCGCTTCAAGGCCCTTCTCAATCTTTTTTGCGAGATCGACCTCTTGTGCAGCCGTCAACAGATCGACCTTGCCGATCTCCTTGAGATACATACGCACACTGTCGGCCGTCAGCCCCGGTGCCGCCGTCGCCTCAGCACGAGTCTTAGCACGACGGCTCTTCGAAGCGGCACGCGCCTCCTCACGCAAGAGTGCATCGACCTCCTTGACGTCGATGTCGGTTACGCTCTCCTCTTCGGCTTCGACCTCGGCCAGCGCAGCGGCGTCTGGCTCGGCTATTTCGAGGTCAACGAGTCCTTCGGCCGCGATATCGGCGTCACCGGGCTCCATGTCTTCGAGCCCGAGAGGGGCCTCTTCATCGACTGCCTCGACCGTCACTGCTACAACCTTCTTAGCCGTCGCAGCTTTTGTAGTTTTCGTAGTTCTCGTAGCTTTTTTAGCTTTGGTAGCTTTCGTAGCCTTTGTAGCCTTCGTGGCTTTTGTAGCTCTTGTGGCCTTTGTAGCTTTGGTAGCCTTTGTGGCTTTGGTGGTAGCTGTCTTCTTTGTTGCCGGTTTTTTGCTCTGCGCCATGCCGCCCGCCTTCTCGTTTTTTACCAACCTATCTTAACATATGCGAGTGGGCGTTTTGTACTCGTGCCCAGAGACTGAAGCTACGCGCTCCGAACCTGCTCTACTTGCTCGACGATAAGATTTGTTACGTATTCGATCGTCATAATCGTCGAATCAACGATGAGTGCATCGTCGGCAGGACGCAGTGGCGAGAGTTCGCGCTGCGAGTCGTATTCGTCGCGTCGTACGATGTCGGCAAGCGTCGCTTCATAGTCCACCTCAAGCCCACGCTCAAGATTCTGTGCAGCTCGACGACGCGCGCGCTCTTCAGCGCTTGCGGTCAAAAAAACTTTGACGGCTGCGTCGGGAAACACAACCGTACCAATGTCTCGACCCTCGACAACGTAGCCGATGCCCTCATCGGCAGCTCCCTCAGCGAGCATACGCTGCTGTGCGACGAGCGCCTCGCGCACCTCGCGCAACGCAGAGACAGGGCTGACGGCCACATCAATCTCAGGCGTGCGAATTGCATCGGTCACCTCGGTGCCTGCAATGAACACGCGTGAGGGTAGCACGTCACCGTCGGTGTAGCCGAACTCGATAGGATCGGTCTCGGCGATAGCACGCAGAGCGGCTGCATTATCGAGCGCCACGCCCTGTGCACGTGCTTGCACCGCAATCGCGCGATACATCGCACCGGTGTCCAGATAGTGGAACCCGAGCGCCTCGGCAGCGCGTTTTGCTATCGTTGACTTGCCTGAGCCGGCCGGCCCATCGATCGCTACGACCACGTTCCCTCCTCTACCAGCGCTTCCAGCGCGGCGATGGTGCGCGTCACCTCGTCGGGTGAGCCCACACCGATACGCAGCGCAGGGGTGTCGCCGAAGTCGCGCACGATGATGCCTTTCTTGAGCAGCGCCTGAAAGGCCCCCTGTGGTCGCGGCGCATGGACCCATACGAAGTTCGCCTGCGAAGCAGCGTATGTGATGCCGAGCTGCTCGCACGCCTCTTCGATGCGGCGGCGTCCCTCGGCGTTCACCGTAGTGCGTCGAGCGAGCTCGGCGTTGTCGGCCAGCGCTGCGGTCGCCATCGCCTGCGCTGCGACATTGACGTTGAACGGCGCGCGTATCTTGCCAAGCGCTTCGGCGAGCGCGACCGGCATGACGCCGTAGCCACATCGCATCCCGGCCATCGCGTATGCCTTCGAGAAGGTCCGCAGCACGACGAGGGGGCGCTCGCCATCGAACCATTCGAGTGCGTTCGTCTCGGCGTCGGCGGCAACGAACTCGAAGTAGGCTTCATCGACGACGACAAGCACATCGCGCGGCACCGTATCCATGAACGCCGCAAACGCCTCACGCGTGTAGATGGTGCCGGTCGGGTTGTTAGGATTGCAGAGCACCACAATTTTGGTGCGCTCAGTGATGGCTTCGCGCATTGCGTCAAGATCGTACTCTTCGCGCTCGTTAAGTGCGACCGGCACCGCGGTGGCCCCAGTCAGCTCGCACATAAGCGGATAGACGATAAAGCTCGGCCAGCCATAGACGACCTCATCGCCAACGCCAAGCGTCGCATACGCGAGCAGCATCAGCAACTCGTTTGAGCCGTTGCCCACGACGATATATGCTTCATCGACATCGAGGCGCGCGCTCAGTGCCGTCTTGAGCTCATGTGCGCCACCGTCGGGATAGCGATTCGCCGTACGAAGCGCCCGCTCCCCTGCCGCAAGCGCGGTGGTAAACGGCGGGAAGGGGCTTTCGTTACTCGAAATCTTTACGAGCTCACACGCATCGGTGATGTCACGCACCTGCTCCTCACGCAAGCCCGGCTTATAGGGACGCATGGGATGTACGCGTGCGTTTATGAAGGTGGCCCAGTTTATGTTTCTCGCTGTGTTCTTCGTTTCCATGCTCTCATTATAAGCGAAAGGCGGCCTCTGAGACCGCCTTTCATCTACTCGTTTCTCGCCACGCCTACTGAACGTCGAGAAGTTCTACCTCAAAGATGAGCGTTGCGCCGGGTGGGATAACGTTGCCGCTACCACTATCACCATACGCCATATGAGCCGGAATAGTGAGCTGGCGCACGCCGCCAACCTTCATGCCGACGAGACCAACATCCCAACCTTCGATGACCCGTCCGGCACCAAGCACAAAGGTGAATGGAGCACGACCGACCGAGCTGTCGAACTCGGTACCATCGACGAGTGTGCCGGTGTAGTGCACCTCGAGTGTCTTGCCATCCACGGCCTCTTCGCCGTCACCAACTACGATGTCTTCAATCTGCAACTCGCTCACCTGTCCTTCCGGCATGTTAAAAATCTGTGTCGTGTCGTCCGGTACATCTGCATCGGCGGCACCTCCTGCACAGCCAATGAGTGCAAAAACACACATCGCCATGAGCATACCTAGTAGCAACTTTTTCATGTCCTACGCCTCCTCTAAATGTCGCACGAGATAAGCTGGGGCGAGCAACGGGATTCGAATTCAGATTATCCCGCATATTTAAGCACAAAACTCGCCGTTAATCGGACTAAATTGTACCATACCGTATCACGTGGCGTGACAAAAATGTGACAGAGCCGTGCGTTCTTCTCATGTATGTAATCCCACACGAGAAGCGCGTTCCTTGATTGCTAATGCTGCAGCCCTCTCCTCCTCGGAACCAGCAAGTCTCTTGTCCCAGTTATCGGTGGCAGCATCCATAAATCCCTCCCCAAGAAGAATATTGTCTAAATAATCAGGTGAGATTGCATCTACGACTTGAATAAAGTCAGAAAGATCTTCACATAGATATCTGTGTCGATCATCTAGCTTTAATGAGTTGCGTATATTTGATTCATTATCTTGTAGAACCCTAAGAGCTGCTTGATGGTCGATAGCTTCTATGACCCGCAATGCTTCAGCACATTCATCGAAGCAACCTGGACACCGAAGTTTGACACGCCCACTTTCAGCCAACCTTACTGCAAGTTCCGGCACTAAATCTACCGCACGAGAATCAATTGCCACCCACTCACTCTCATACTTCTCAAAAAGCATACGACCTGGCTGGCTGTCACTTGCATAACAAAAGGCAATTAGGATCTGCTGAAGACTTTCATTATCAAAGGGACCTGCAGATACTGTCTCCTCTAGGGCGGTAGCATCGACGTGTTGCATCATTTCGTCAATTGCGTTTTGAGAAACTGCCCCAATCGAATAAGTGAGCATACCAAAGCTTTCCAGCTCGACACGATTTGCCTTCCGCACATTCTTTCCTACTTTTGACCAATCAACTTCCTCAATCCATTTTCTTATGGCTGCTCCATAGGTAGCGTAATCATCGCCAAAACCTTCCTTGTACGCAAAGCTATAGCAGGTAACGAGCCAAGAGAACATGGCGCGAGCTGTACTGGCAGGATTATCTTCCATGCTCTCTTTCAAAACAGGACTGACAACCCCAAAAGCAACTGTGCCAAGAAAGGGATCTAGAAAAACTAATCTTTGGATTAGTTCGCAAATCCCATAAATTGAATCCGAGACACTAGCTTTACTAAACCAATCAAAGCATTGTTCTTTGCTCACCTTATGACAAAGTAGTTTTTCTTGATCAGGTTCAGCCTCATGGTCAATTTGGGAATATTCGCAAATAAGTCTTTCCCATGCCCCTGCGTTTTGCACTGAGCCATGCTCGAACATGCGACCAAGAGTATCTGAGAAAGATACTGTCGTCAAAACATCGGTATGTCGCTCTGTACTGCCTCTTCCCCTGAAAGAAGATATCAAGGTTCCGAGACCGAAGGCATCTTCATCAGTGCAAACCGCCAGCCATACCTTAGCCCTGTCTGCAATTAAATCAAGAAGATCGTCAGGGACAAGACTGTCTCGAATGAGTTCACTTAATAACAAACTTGCCAAATGCACATCATCCGGATTCTCTCGGGAAAGACAACTGCTTACGACTAGATTTACAGTATCCGCATCAAACACGAGTCTTCCGGAAGGATATATCTCACGAGCCCAACAGAGTTCACTGACAAGCCAATACTTACCTTTCAGGGCAATTTCGTCAGATGCTAAACGTTGACGGATATAATCGACTATTCCGCTTTCCGTACTCCTGGTGTCATCATAAATAACCCTATTGATAACTGCACCCGTAAAACGTATGTGGGGGCATCTATAATACCCACCTTGTTCAGAAATAAGTCTGGAACCTTCAATATCTGTTAGTGCGGACTCGCAATCTATGTCAACAAAATTCAACCTTAGGAGATTTTTGAGTTCCGCTCGCCTAATGCCTCCATCGAGACTTAGCAATTGTTCAGTAGCAATAACCACATACGCAACCCAAGCAGAGTCACTCAGTCCTGCCATGCGACTTTTGATTTCACGATCACCGCCACGCATGATACTCATGAATTCCCACGGAGATCTAGCAGAGGAGGCGTCGCTTATCCTCCTGTGTATGCTTTCTCGTGCCGCTCCAATTCCAACTCTATTGTCAAGTTCAGAAACAACCTCGACCAATTCATTTGCTCTTGAATCACAAAAGGTCTTAATAGTCTTTACAGATTGCGCATCATGAAGACTTGTTGATTCTTCTCTGATTGTGCCCCACTCAGTTGTACAGGCGATAATTTTGCAGTTCGCAGAGACCGATCTTTCAAGTGCTAAGCGAATGTCTGGTGCTACTGCCTGGCAGTCGTCCACTACCGCGACAACCAGCGATTCAATAGTACGAAGCTCACGGACAGCATCCATTGTTACATTTCCGGGATTTGCCGACTCAATAACATTCCAGCCATCCCTACCCATATCACGCGCAACCTGAAAAGCAGTCAGAGATTTCCCTGATCCACTACCACCGGCTACTATGGCAAATCCTCCGCCCTTTAAGTCCGCTAGGATTTTTTCCGCACCTGGTAATCTCGGAGCAGAATCAACATCTTGCGGACCAAGACGCATACCCGAAAGGACAGCGGACAATCCTCGCTGTCGATCATAATTGACCCACTGCCAATGAAGCAACTCTCCCGTAGCACTTAATTGTTCAGCCATTATTGGCAAAATAGTATCAGCTGTACCAGCAAGACCGTTGTGTCCGGTAGCACTTGGACTTACTCGATAATAACCATACTTCTCCCTAAGCGGAATTGCCAAGTGCTTCTCAACAATTTCGTCACTGCCCGAGTAGCCTATTTCAATCAGAGTAGCAGTATGTTGCTCTAATAGCGCATCAAGTCTATCGACAATCTCTTCTGGCACCACGCCACCCTCGTAAGGAAAAACCCAATGCCCTTGAATGTCTCTAGCATCTCCATGCGGCTTAATCAAAATGTCCTGCGGTATCTCGGCCCCAAAAAGCGACCTATAGGCTCTTTCTAGTAAAGTATCCCAGTTCAAAGAGACGGCGTATTTGACGTGTTCATGCTTAATCATTTTCGCTAAGGCAAGATGGGCGGCTGTCGGATTTTTTTCAAGATCAAGAACTGCGAAAAGCTCTTTGAAGGTCACTGCAAGAGTCCTTGAATTGGCAAGTGCAATCCAAGCCATCTCAATGCGCTTAGAATCGCTGTCAATTATCTGCTTAGCCGGACCATCGGAAACAGCAAGTGCTGTCGCAAGTTGCTTTCGTTCTTCAGGATTTTTATCAAAAGTTTTCCAAAGCAATGCCGTAAGTTCATTTGCCATCGGATGAGATGACGCCGACATGCCGGCCCCTACTATGACAATAGCGCCGTAGGAATTGACCATTCTTGTAGCGTTTTGCAGGTTTTCCTCTACTGGCATTGACCCTCCATACATCAAAACTAATTAGTTGTGGCACCCTCATATTATATGCGCTCGCGACAATCATGGGTCCAATCCAAAATTGGTTGGTAGAATTCAAGAGCCTTCATGGTCAACACTTGCTAAAGATGGATTTTGTTGGATTAACTGAAGGATCGGAAACTTCGTCCCAGTCGATCAAAATTTAACCGGAGTGATGCGACATAAAATCTTGACACGAAAATGGTACAGAAGTGTGTCATTATTCCGGGATTAAGTCAATGCTTGCCAGTAGCATTTTTCCAAGTCTAGTAATGCCTATGGATTTCCGTTCAGGCTTTCCTATGGAATCGACGTTTGCCACCTTTGTCCTATCATCAATCTTGAAAGTTCTAATTTTTTCCTCTAAAAGATTGAGCTGCAGAAGATGCTCTCTATAACTATCCTGAAGTGCTTTTTTGTCACGCGTCCTATCACTGGGCGGCATAGACTTATCTGCGGACACCAATACATTTTCGTGTTTGGTTTGAAACTCCTTGTCGCCTCCAATAGAAAGACCGAAATAGTATCTAAGCCAAAGTATCTCAATATCATTCAATTCATTTAGGATTCGGAGAAGATGCTTTGATTCGACATACGATATATCTTCAGAAGTAAGACTGTTTGCGACAAGTGATGCCAAATACGAACGTCGTTCCTCAGTTACTGCTCGTGCAGCAGCAATTACGGCATCTTCGAGCAAATCCGTAAAGTCTGCATCCTGCATGATGTCGTTTGCATTGCTCCATTCAAGAGCATCTATTCGCTCCTCTAACTTGACTGAAAAATCAGCAATCCGGTCTATGCGCTGATTGGGAATAATAGTAGTGATTAGCTCACCCAGAAGCCCACCAGCAATCGGAATAGCACTTAGGGCTGCGCGGGATATCGCAGCCAAATAATCCATCTTATTTTCTGCCAGTTGTTTCTCAGCGCTGCTTTTCATGGGATGGAAGATTAAAAAGGAAACCCACGCGACTTCATTTCACCACGAACGGTTTCCACTCTTTGCTCAAGAGAGCCATTCACAGTGATGAAGTCCACATCGTTTTCCATCAGCAGAGAATAGATCATGGTATCCACTCTGCTTCGGTAATCCTCATCGCCAGGACGTACGTCATCCATAGTTAAGGGAAATTCAATCGGAAAATACACGTAGAAGTCGTACTTTTCTTTTTCCATCAACCAGATATTGCGCATCATCTCAATCAACGAATCTGGCACATAGGGTCTAGGAAGTTCCTTATTAACAAGTGCATAAGCAAGTGGATCAAGTATTGTCCTGTCACTGACAAAAACATCATACGCAAACATAGCCTGTTCGGCTGTAAGTTGATCGTTCACGTAATGAATATAGGACTCCATATTCGCGTCCTGATTTAGGGGATACCCTTTTGCTATTATCTTTCGAGCTACCTCCGTAATATGCTTGAGGTCAAACTCAGGAGACAAATCGTGCTTCAATTGGTCAAACAAGGTTGTTTTGCCAGTACAATGCGAACCAGCCAAAGCGATACTTATTGAGTTGTGCTTAGTCCCCATGGAATAATCCTTTCATTGCTAGTGCTCCTTCATCCTGAGTATCACGAGCTTCACACACAACAACTGGCGATATTTTCTTTCTTTGTATTGCCTCTATGAAATTCTCTGCACGGGGATAATACTTATCGAGCAGGGATTCATCCTCAAGCAAACTTACTTGATAGTTCTCGATCCTATCATCAAATGCTTTATGTTTCTTCTCGCCATTATGGTCAACCTCGACAGGATACATATGAAAGTGTGTCTCTTCAAGCATTTCTCTACCCAACTGATTTTCAATCATATCTAGAATCTCCACGATAGATTCAGTCGATACCAGCGAACCGCCTCTGAAAGCATGAACATGCGCTACATCAACACAGGGCCTTGCGAAAGAAACTTTGGAGCATATGTAAATTATTTCCTCAATGCTACCGACCTGATTTCTCTTTCCTGCGGTTTCCGGATACAAAAAGATATCATCAGCAGGAAGAGATTGCTTGATACCATTGAGTCCTTCAATTATTTTTTCTACAGCATTTGCGCGATCATCGGCACTCTTCCCTGGATAGTGGCCCGGATGAAAAATGATACGACTTGATCCTATTTTTTTCGCCAAATCATAGCACTGTAGAATTCTCTCTTTGGATCGTTTGACAACTTCCTCATCAGCACTTGCAAGCGTCACATAATACGGTGCGTGTAGTGAAATGCCAATATTATACTCGTCAGCCAATTCCCTGTATCGGTGAGCTTGCTCGCTCTTCATTTTCACACCATATGTATTTTGTAGCTCAACCCAATCAAGCTGCAAACAATTGAGCCACTGAAATATATTATCCCGGTTTTTTCGGAACTCACTCTTGTGAAATGCTGGGGGAAAGCCAGCAACACCGAAAAGTACACTATCGCTTAAGTTTGTCATACCGCAATCCGGTATGCTACCGGAGAGCTTGTATAAACCTCTTCAGAAAGTCGATGAAGCACACCTTCGCTCGCGCAATACGCCGACCACAACGACTGCACAAAACCACGTGAGATGCCTGCTGCGTCACCAATGACAAAAAGATTGCTGACATTCGTCTCAAAATGAGAGTCAGTCATTACATATGAGTTGAGTCGATCAACTGAAGGTAGCCACATGGGATACTCATCAAGATTTCCTTCGATAGCACCTGTTGCACTTAGCGCCTTCACAAACGTAGACAATGCACCCAAAAGTTCATCATACACATGAGTATCACTTATTAGTTTGTGATGATACTTAACGAAATCTTTGAGTGTTAGGTCTGCTGAGAGATATTTCTCCAAATGACGACAGAAGTCATATGCCATTTCATTTCCAACAATTTTTGGGGAGCGGGCTAACACGCCGACATTTGCCAAATCTGATATTTCATCAACAAAGTGACCATCGTAATACCGTGTTCCATGCAGATCGACAATCGTTTTGTCGCCGCCAGAACATACACAGAAAGTTCTTATTCCAATTCCACTAATTTGCGCTTTTAGTTTAACGTCTTTTCCGATAGAACCAAAAGTGGAATCTTCTTGCAATTGCATAGAAAAACGGAAACCCAAATCTGGGCTCTGCTTGCGCAGCAAGACATCCTTTCCTAGTAGATTCTCCATGCGCCCAGCCGAAAAACGTCCCGTTGCCATTATCAGAACGTCATACACACTATATGCCACTAAGGTATTGCTTTCACTATAGTTTGCAAGAAATTTCTGGCCACTTTTTCGATAACCCAAGAAACGACAGTTTGTTTTTATCTTAACCCCATGAGCATCCAAGGTAGTCAGCAATTGCTTAACGTAAGCATTCATTTTTTCTTTCTTAACCAAAACGGAATGATAGGATTTTTCACCCACTCCATGTTGCATGTAATCTTTCCGCAATGTTGTCTCTTGAGCAGTATCGCTGCATTCAAGTCCAAAAGAATTGAGGCACTTTTGCTCAAACTGAAAAAAACGTTCATGAGAGTAGTCGGTATGCCTCCAAACTCCTCCACTTGCAGGCGGAAGACAGAGCTTGCCACCAAAGACCGTACCTGCACCGCCGACGCCAGAAACAAGGTTTGGTTTCGTACTGCGAAGTCTACTGTCATAAGTATTACCACACTCAAGCACAGTAACGTCTACATCTGCATTTCGTGCCAACAAGTAGGCCGTCATCAGACCGCTTAATCCTGCGCCAACGATTAATACTTTCTGCATAATTGACCCCCCTATTCTTTCGCTGGAAAGCTCTCATCATAAGCAGACGAGTTTCTGATTGATATAACTTCATCAGATGTATCTCCTGCATCAACGGTCTGATCTTCAGATGTTCTTTCGCGCTCGATAGATTCAACCTCAACTGCATCAATCCTTTTTTCAATATCGGCAATTCGTTCATTCACGCCCGTGAGACCCGGCAGCCAAATACTCAAGAGAACGCTCAGGGCAGCTGAGGCAAGTGCTGCGACAAGAGCGATAACAGCAGCTGTCCATCTAAGTCGCAGCTCTGCCCTTTTCTCGACCTGCAAAGCAATTTTCCTTATTGTGTCATCAGAATTGATTTCGTTGATTACCTCATGTTTCAATCCCAATAGACCACAATCACCTGGAAGTCGCCCCTCTTTCCAGAAGTATCGTACTTCCTGGATGCCCTTATCGTCACAAAAAAGTTTCTTTTCGTATTTTTCTGCATTGTCTTTGCAAATCTTTTTTATGATTTCACTTCTTTTATCAGCTTCACAAAAACAAGATACATAAGAAAATTCAGCGGTTGCGATTCGCTCACCCAGAGACAGATACACAGGTTCATTGCTGAAGTTGTGAATGAAACAAAACAACCTGCCTTTATAGCATGGACCAATTTGGGTGCCCTGTTGGCTCACTAAGCCTTGCTGAACTTTCTCCAACCTCAAATCGAATCTTCCAACAACTAGGTATCCTTTATTCGGATCGGTAGCAACAGTGTGTGTATCTACGATTTCATGTAACTGGATAAGTGCCGATCCATATGGCGGGATCTTGATCTTATTTGGATTGGCACGATTCTGATAGCGATATTGTGGAGCTGCCTCAGAGTATTTTTTATTCAAGTCTTCTAAGAGTTCTGGATCTCCAACAAATGCTGGACTCCATTTTTGGTCATCCCCTTCATCATTGCCGTTCGCAGAAGCCCGTCTCCATAACTTCCACTTCTGATTGCCGGAATTGCCATCATCGCTATTTTTCTTATTGCCATCGTATATGTAGTGACAGTTGCCAAGCGTTAAATCAACTGTTGCAGACTTATAATTGTTAGACTTGCTACCATCTTCCAAAACGATTAGCCCATGAGCCTGTATTTCTTCTCTGGTTAGTGTTCCTGCAATTTTCTTAAAGCAGCTGATGATATGATCGCATGGCTCTTCGATTGGCTGAGATTCGCTTTGTGCAACTTTGCTATCTGCTGCGTCAGAATCATCTCGTCTTGTCTCATCGTTCATGATGCTGCAATCCTCCATCCTACTAGGCCTATGTGTGATGCTGTCCCTATACCGACAGCACTTCCAAGTCCTGCACGTAAAGTTTCACGCTATCATCATACATGATGTCTTGACAAGACTCGAACCTCCAACTATTGCCTTCGTGAAATCCTAAAGAACCCATACATCTGTGATGGTCGAAAATGTCTCCTGCTGCGATAAAAGATGCTGCGGTTCGAGCGACGGATATTGCGCCACCCATGCTACACTTATAGACGCAACGAAAGGGTTTTATATAAACAGCGATATGCTGCGCTCTCAAGAGCGGGCTGTCGTTCGAATTCATGCAGAGGTGTCCGGCCTCTGAAATGAGTTTGAGCGGCATTGCTGTTTGAAACTCTTTCGTTGCAAGGGGCCGGCACCTCTACATCTTTTCAAGTGCTTTCCCCAATAATGCAAACGAGGGAAAGGGCAGACAATGTACGGTGAAGACATCAGCATCAAACAACTCTATGACGCAATTAGCGAACTACCCGCCGATCCCGTAAAACCCATAGAGGAATACGGCTGCGGCTGCCAGACAAGCTACAGGAGCCAATGGCTCGCGTGGTTAGGTTGCCCTCACTCCAAGAGAAAGCGAAAAACCGGGCGTACCGCCGAAGATGTCTACGACAGAATTGAGAATCCCGGTATGCTCCTGTGGCTCATCGAGGAAGCACACAGGCAAGAGAGCTTCATCGATCTAATAGGAGCACGTGAGGAAGCGCATCGCGAGAGCACCAATTACATGAAGTGCATGGCCATCAGAGATGCGGTGCCGTGGGAAGAGGTAGCTAACGTCCTTGGCGTTGTAGAATACCTCTCTGAGCCCGATACCCCTCCCACTGCGTGAGCTTCTATAGGGATTCCAATCGCTCCATCTCTCTTTTGTGAATTTCGTCTTGGCGATCAAAGTCTGGTTCCCAGAACGCATCTTGCACTGTACCCCAGATCAAGCCGAATAGCTCAAAGGGTACTTTGAGAAAATACCAGATTCCTTGCGCCCAAAATCCAAATGCTTTGTCTGGAGCTACGAAGCCAGCCTTATCTTTATCTTCGCCTTTTTCGGGCACGAGAACTCGTCTGCGTTTCCTGCGAAGTGTCCAAAGCAATATGCCGGCAATCAGTACCATAAGAAGCCCGGCTACCATCAAGACAAACGCCCAATACCCTATCCCGATGAAAGCGATGATTATGATAGGCCACGCCCAATAAACACCAGCACCGTATTTAAGGATTCCTCCTCGGTAACTTACCCCTACCACCGCACCAGCAAGAATCGATAGCGCTCCTAGGAAAACGTCTCCTGTCCCAGACTGTAGCCAAAAGATAGCGTCTTCGACAATCTTCGGATTATCGACAGAAAAGTATTCCAGCAATTGATAATACGCCTCAAGCGGCAGAAAGCGTAGTGAATGATAAGCGCTGTAAGCAAGCACCCAGAAAATAAGACCTCCAACGATTGTTCTAAGTAGCAGTCGCCATCCTCGATCACCCAAAACCGAACGTGCCTCATCAGAAATTGCCATCCTTTGTCCCCTCTTCTCATAGTGCTACAACTCTTTCGTTCAGTATATCCGAGGGGTGGGACACATTCCGATTCGCGCAACACCGAAAGCATGTGTGCCCGCAACGCCTCTATCTAAAATGGCTTTATTCCATCTCGCGGGTATTGTCAAAAAGTTACTATGGTGGTAACCTTTTGACATGAACGAAATCGTTGGAAATATAGACAAACTACGTGAGATCGCTCTGACCCAACACGGGTATGCCACGACTCAACAAGCATTAGATGCAGGCGTAACCAAACGAGCATTGGCAGATCTCACGAAACGCAATCGTCTTGAACGTGTAGTCTTTGGCGTATATCGTGTACCTCAGGTGCCCTACACGCAATACGATGCGTTCATGTTAGCTGTGTTGTGGACAGGAGTGCCAGAAGCTGTCATAAGCCACGAGACTGCCCTAGATATGTACGATGTGAGCGATATCAACCCAACAAAGATTTTTGTGACAGTCGCAACAAATCGCAGGATACGGCGTAAAGGTGGCGAGCACTATGTTGTGTATCATCAAGATCTGCGACCAGATCAAATAGGGTGGCAAGAAGAGATCCCTTCGGTCAAGTTACCGACAGCCATTGAGCAGTGTATTGAGAGCGGTGTGCCCACATACTTGCTCGATCAGGCAATTGAACGTGGTCGCGCAAAAGGACTTCTGACTATTGATGACGAAAAAACCTTAACGCAAAAACTTGAGGAGCGTAGTGGACGATAAAACCAAAACCGTTTCTGCTGATGACCTGGAAAGATTGTCGTCAAAAACCAAGGATCCGCATTCAGTAAGTGTGCTTGATAAGTGGATCGCACTTGCTGAAAACGAGATGGGACTTGGGCAAAGCGGAAGATTATCGTGGCTTATTGCCTCTACTGTCGTTACTGCCAAACTTCAACAGGTGGTCGATGATGCTGGAAACGGCAGATTCTTGCTTAAGGGTGGCACGTTACTCCAGCACAGGCTTAGTCCGGTATCAAGAGCTACGAGGGATCTTGATGGCATGGTACGTGGCGAAATCGAAGATTTCTTCGTGTGCCTCGATAGGCAACTAGATGAGTCCTGGGGGCCAATCGAGTTTAGGCGCAGTGAGGCAATACCTATCAATATGCCCACTAAGATCATAAAGCCGCAGCGATTTGACATGATTCTTTTGCTGCGTGGTCGAGTATGGCGAAAAATCACCGTGGAGGTATCCCCCGATGAGGGACACGCTACCACCATACATGAAGAGTTTCCCGCTCCATCACTTGCGGGGTTTGGCTTGCCAACTCCAGAGCGTCTTATCGGACTTTCAATGGGCTATCAAACGGCTCAGAAAGTGCATGCGGCGAGCGATCCACATGACCCACCTACATTCATCAATAATCGTGCGAGAGATGTGGTGGACTTGCTGCTCATCAAAGAATTAGCAGATGCTACCGGCAGTCCAAGCGAAAGTGAGATTTCCTCTGCCATCATCGACATCTTTGAGGCACGAGGGCGCGAAGCTGACGAACTCGGCAGACCAGTGCGGATATGGCCTGCCCATATTAGCATTCATCCGCATTGGGATGAGGACTATGCGGTCGCGGCAGGATCAGTTGGGATTGATACGGAGCTTGCTGATGCGGTAGAACAACTCAATGAATGGCTGGATATTCTAAGTATCAAGTCGGCCTAGGTCCTTGGCGATCTAACCATGAAACAAGTATCACCTTTCTCAGCTAAACTCATCCGCATACTAATCGTCCTGCTTCTGGTCGGGCTCATTGCGGGCGCGGCAGTCGGTTGTGCAGATACAAGCGTACCTGTGAGCAATGCGAATGAAACAACCAGCAAGCCTGTTGATGGACTTCTCAAAGTGCACTATATCGATGTCGGACAGGGCGACAGCGCATTCAGAGAGCTACCGGATGGCAAAACGATACTTATAGATGCCGGACCAAAAGGCCAAGGAGCTACTGTTGTTTTATATATCAAATCTCTCGGTCACTCCAGCATCGATTACCTTGTTGCCACACACCCTGACGCAGATCACATTGGTGGAATGTCTCTTGTTATTGAGTCATTTGCTATCGGCGAGGTTTGGGAACCGAGCAGGACGAGCAATTCAAATACATACAGGGATCTGCAAGTACTGATTACCGCAAGGAATATACCGAGGCGCATAGCACAGGCGGGAGACCTGATACATGCAGCAGATAATCTTACTGCTACTGTTTTATCGCCTGCTGCCGACAAAACCTATCGCAACGACAATAACGATTGGTCGATAATCATCGAGCTTGTCTTTGGCAGCGATATCTTCCTATTTACAGGAGACGCGAGCACTGCAGTCATTCTCGATGCAAAAAACGACAAGATCGATGTGCTCAAAGTGGGACACCATGGTAGCAACACAAGCACTGATGAGCGATTGGTATCTGCACTTTCTCCTGATTACGCGGTCTTTTCAGTTGGAAAAAATGGATTCGGTCATCCCCATCTTGAGGTACTCAATTTCCTCAGCACAGCAGATATATTTCGCACAGACAAACAAGGTACCATTATTATAGTCTCTGACGGCACCAGCATTACCGTCAACACAGCCCCTTGGGTGTTTGGACAATAGGTGCTTACTGCATGCGGTAGTACTATCCAGCCAAACCTATCGTTCTAAGTAATATCCAAAGGCGGAATTGATCTTTATCATACCATCATCAAGAGTGGTGAAATTCACTGTCGTGAGAACAAGTCTGCCACCATCAATATCAAACTCATAGGGATCCCATTCATCTCGAACCCAATCCGTGCTACGGGGTATCGGCCTAACCAAAGAGTCGATAAAACCGCATGAACACATCATGAGCAAGGCGCCAATCACAAAAGTGACTACCGCTATTGTGGCTGCCCACTTCTTCGATATTGCATTTTCGGGCATTGTCGTTGTTGGGGATTCTTCTTGTGTGTTCATAACACCTCAGCCCAGCGCCCTCATAAGACCAGAGCGGAAATTGCTTTCATAAACAGCAGGCACATTGGCACGCGCTTCGATCTCTCTTATCACTTTAATCAAAGAGACCTCATTCAAGACATCCCGACACGCATCAACATCCTCAAGGTTACGCACGATATAATGACCGACGATTTTATTTCCGATGGCGCCGGCATGGCTGGTAAGCAAATCTCCACTTTCCTTCGGCGCTACGTTGATTCGTACTATCTCGTCATGAGTGGAAATCCTTACCTGCACAATCGCAGCTCGATATCCACCACCTTGTTTGCGAGGATTATTGACTACCGCAAGCCCCAGAGATTGTATTGAGCTGTAGGAAATAATCTCATCTCGCTTGCCATACTGCAGGGTGACGGCTTCTTCTCCAAATACAGCTTCGCCATTCTGCTCACCCCATTTCGCAAAAAACTTAATCAACGACACTATTATGATGAAGATGGGAGCCATCATCATTATCAGATATAACGGTATGCCTAGTCCCATCTGAACATTGTCATCAAGACTTTGCCACCACCGAGAAGATGCAAGCAGCATAGCAACAATCCATACAGGAACCAAACCTGCCGACAACGCTGCGATGAGAATCAGAATCGCGGTAGTCTTATTGGAGATAACTGAGTATCTGAAAGGAATGGCTTTAATTTCTGTCATGGATTTATTGTAGCCCAGTTTTGCTAGAATGAAGTTGCCTGACCTGAGCCAAGGGAGTACAGTTGCCGAATCTTCGCTCATCTTTTATGCGCAATGTTTTGTGCTCATTCGCAATCTATGTGGCTGCTGTTGTGTGTTCGGTTCTTGCCTACGTGTTAACTCTTATGCTGGTAATCGTTGCTAGCATATTTTCCGAAATCATATTCCTCGTTGCAACTGTGGCACTTGTTTGCACCGGTCCAATCTTATGTGTCTTGTTAGGCTACAAATTCTTGGTTCCTCTACCCAAAAGAAACATGCTATCAGTCTTGTCTCCAGCCTTCTTTCTGCTTGTCATTACGGTGCTAATAAGTACAATGCTCTCGTCAGCAGGCAGCCTAGAAGCATACGAAGAAGTAGCGTTTCTTTTGTATCCGGGCAACTATGCTTTGCTCACTTTATTGACATGGCTAGTTGGTTGGAAATTCTGGAGCGATGGGCTTGGTTTTTTCGTGGTGCTTGCCTCATCGTTTCTGCCGTCATTTCTTATGTATCTTGGGTTGAGGCTTAAGATACGTGCGCAAAACACATCGGTATTGATCGAGGAGAATAATAATGAATAACCTTCGTCCGCTTCTGAGAAACAATCTGGTCGCACTCGGGATTTTTGGAATTATTCTCGTATATGGATTTATGGCTATGCGTTTTCATGGGCTACGCCATTCAATGATCCTGTATCGCTTAGTATACTTCCGCTAGCTCTGGGTGTCATCGCTTTGGTCGGGTACATTCTACTCGGCTACGTGTTTCTAAGGCCTTTGCCACGACGAAATCTTTTGTCAGCATCGGCTCCCACCATTCTATTGGCGCTCGTTCTCATCGCAGAGTTCGTGCATCGAATCTTCTTTCTTAGCACGCCCTCGAAATACTATGTGTTCGGGACGGTTTCCATCTTTTTAAACGTCGGTGTGACGTTTGTAACTGTGGGGATGGATGCCATACTTCAACTACTATTTCCGGGCAATGGATACTTCTTCGGATTTTATGACCTCACGCAACAAGGGCAGTGGATGACCGTCTTTGTCATGCTACTCATCATGGCACTGTTGCCTTCATTTCTAATGTATCTCGGCCTGAGGCTTAAGACGCGCAGTCAGCGCAAAGGGCGAATACTAATCAACGAGAAAATATGAAAAGAGTATTAGGAAATTCGACAAACAAAATAGACCGGAAGAACGATAGCTGTTCGATCGAGCTTCTTTCTCGTAGCAACAAAAGCGCATGCACCGAAAAGTATAGAAACAAGAAGGGCACTTGCAATGATGTAGAGCAGCTTATTGGGAATTGAGATCAAACCGAGAATTCCTCCGTATGAAGTTACAAAAAACAACGCGAGGGAAATTCCGTTCAGTACCCATAAGATAGCAGGAAACCTTGCATTCATCGATTGTTCACCTAACTCCTTCTCTGTCTGCTGCACGCCAGTCCATTCAACCTTCATGTTCATCCTCAAATCTAAGGATGGGTTCCTCGATGGGCTCACGCCTTTGTCTACTCACAGTGGGCGGCGGAGGTATGAAAAGTGACCAATCTTCTATAGCATTTGGATCTAGCCATGGTCCACCATAGGCATATCCATCAAGCAAATCTATCTTCCCATCCACAACAAAGAGAATGAATCCTGCGCCGTGCTCTAAATCTTTCACATTCGCGCTCTTCGCTCCAAGTTGAAGATTGGGCTCGCCTGGGATAGGTTTTGCATTGGGCGATACCGAAAAATGTGTAAAGAAGCCGTGTCCGGTAAACTCCCTGCCCATAACTTGAATTGATTTGTATTGTGGCGAAAGCCACTCTTTCAGCTCTTCATCTTCTGCAATGATATCTAGCATCACATCGCGCTCAAATTGGATGAATTTTTTGCTTATCTTGCGCTCATCCACATATAAGGCAACGGTCAACTCATGGTCGTATGACGCGTCATTGATATGCGCATGATTGCCAGGACTATTATCCTCCAGTAGCCCATCAACATAATCACGAAGTTGCCTTGCTTCCATGATCGTCAAGTTCAGAGAAAGGCTTTTGATATCTGCGCCTGTGAGCATATCTCGCATTCTCATAAACTATTTCCTGTTTCTTCTTAAAATACCCTTTTACCTTTCGCGTGAGCAGCCCGAGCCTCTTTCAAAGACATCTTGTTCGCGCCACCCGTATAGCCGTGATCGTGATACTGCACATAATCATATGCGCAAATCAGGTGCATCACTCAACGCAGATAAGTAGCGTTTGAGAAACCCACGCAGTGTTAATGTCGCCATGATTGATGCTCCCCAACACAGCTTTCGTCTTTCTCGAATATGGCAGAAGTTGCCTGCATGACAAGATTGAGGTCTATCGTAGTCGTACCCCGAGACTGTGCCCACATAAGAATACGATTGCAGACACTAGTGGGGCGAGCAACGGGATTCGAACCCGCGGCCTCCTGAGCCACAGTCAGGCGCTCTAACCAACTGAGCTATGCCCGCCACAAACCGCCTCGTCATTGTATCATATGTCTGTATGCAATCACGAGGTGGAGGGTACGCATGCCGAAGGACAACGCAAGAGACTACTATCAGATGTCGCCCGAAGAGGTACAGTTCGACCTTAACGGTCATACCGGCTCTCTCTCCACGAAAGAGGTTGCCGAGAAACAGGCGCTCCTTGGGCCCAACCAGCTCTCCGAGGGTCACAAGAAGACACCTCTGCGTATATTTCTGGAACAGTTTAAGGACTTTCTGGTAATCATTCTCATCGTCGCCGCAACCGTAAGCGCGATTCTCAATGACGTCAAAAGTGCCGTTGTTATCGTCATCGTTGTTATGATTAACGCAGTGTTAGGCCTCGTGCAGACGCTGAAGGCCGAGCAGTCACTCCGGGGCCTCAAGCAACTATCTGCACCGACCACCAAGGTCGTTCGCAACGGTGAGGTCGAGGTCGTTCCCACCACCGAAGTAACCGTAGGCGATACTGTCCTCCTTGAAGCGGGAGACTATATTTCCGCAGATGGTCGCCTCATAGAGTGTGCCGCGCTCAAGGTCGATGAGAGCGCTCTGACGGGCGAAAGCGTCGGCGTAGACAAAAGTCTCGCAGGTATCGACGGCGATGTGCCTTTGGGCGACCGGCTAAATATGGTGTATTCGGGCAGCTTTGTGACGTACGGCAGAGGCTCATTTGTTGTCACGGCGATTGGCATGCAGACCGAGGTCGGCAAGATTGCGACACTGCTGAATACCGCCGCCGAAAAACGTACGCCATTGCAAGTCAGCCTTGATGCCTTCGGACAGCGGCTCTCGATTGCGATTATAGGGCTGTGCGTCGTCTTATTTGGCCTCAATGTGCTACGTGGAGGCGACATCGTTGACGCCTTCCTCTTTGCCGTCGCGCTGGCAGTTGCCGCTATCCCTGAGGCCTTGAGCTCGATCGTCACTATCGTGCTCTCTATCGGGACGCAAAAGATGGCAAAAGAGCATGCTATCATCCGCAAACTTCAGGCCGTCGAGGGCCTCGGCAGCGTCTCTATTATCTGCTCAGACAAGACGGGTACGTTGACCCAGAATAAGATGACGGTCGAGGATTATTATGTCGATGGGGCATGCGTTGCCGTTGATGATTTCGACGCAGACGATGAAGCCTCGCGCATGTTGATGACGTTTAGCGTGTTATGTAATGATTCGACGAACAAAGATGGCATCGAGATAGGCGACCCAACCGAAACGGCACTCATCAATCTGGCGTCTAAGGCCAGAATGAGCGTCGAGGATATCCGTGGCGCCTCTCCCCGCCTTGCAGAGGTTCCCTTCGACAGCGAGCGCAAACTCATGTCGACGCTAAACCGTATGACAGATGGGGCAACACTCCTCATCGTCAAGGGCGCCATCGATGTTATTACGCAGCGAGTTGATAGGATATGGACGGCTGCAGGCGTTCGTGAGCTTACGGCAGATGACCGTGCGCGTATTGAGGCACAGAACCTCGTCTTTTCGCAAAACGGTCTTCGCGTGCTGGGCTTTGCCTACAAGGAAATGTCTACAGAGGGCGAGCTTACGACAGCCGACGAACACGGCCTTATATTTATGGGACTCATCGCCATGATGGATCCTCCGCGCCCTGAGTCTGCTGCCGCCGTTGCAGAATGCAAGCGCGCAGGGATTCGGCCTATCATGATTACCGGCGACCACAAGATTACTGCCGCCGCAATCGCGCGGCGTATCGGTATTCTGGAAGATGACTCCGAAGCCTGTGAGGGTGCTGAGATCGATGGCATGTCTGACTCAGAGCTGGAGGACTTCGTACCCCGCATCAGCGTCTATGCGCGCGTATCTCCCGAGCACAAGATTCGCATCGTGCGAGCCTGGCAGGACTTAGGCAACATCGTCGCCATGACCGGTGACGGCGTCAACGACGCACCGGCGCTCAAGCAGGCTGACATCGGTGTCGCCATGGGCATCACCGGCACCGAGGTCTCAAAGGATGCGTCATCGATGGTGCTCACCGACGACAACTTTGCAACTATCGTAAAGGCCGTTGAAAACGGGCGCAATCTCTACCGCAACATCAAACACGCTATCGAGTTTTTGCTCTCCGGTAACTTTGCGGCGATACTCACCGTGCTCTACGCTTCGCTTGTGAACCTACCCGTACCCTTTGCGCCGGTTCATTTGCTGTTTATCAACCTGCTCACCGACAGCCTTCCCGCGATTGCGCTCGGGGTCGAGCCTCACAGCAGCGATGTCATGGACATGCCGCCACGTGCGAAAAGCGAACCTGTGTTAACGAAAGACTCCCTGCTCCGCATCGGCTATCAGGGGCTCTCTATCGGTGCCACCACCCTTCTCGCCTTCTTCATTGGCCTTCACCAGAGCGAGCTTCTTGCCATGACTCTTGCCTTCGGAACGCTCTGCACGGCTCGCCTCATCCATGGCTTTAACAGTAAATCCGATAAGCCTATCCTCTTCACGAGGAAGATGTGGAACAACACCGCGCTTATCGGGGCGTTTTTGCTGGGGTTGGTATTGATTACGGTCGTGTTGACGGTGCCGGTGTTGGAAAGTGTGTTTAGCGTACAGGCACTGACGTTCTCGCAGCTGCTTCTCGTCTACGGTCTTGCACTGTTAAACTTGCCCATCATCCAGGGAATTAAGTGGGTGGTGTGGCGCCTGCGAAGCTGATTTGTCTCTAAAGGAGAGAGCCGATGCTGAAAAGAATGAAACGAGTAAATACCTACCTGCTCTATGAGATTGCGGGAGGTATTGTATATGGACTTGTCCTATATGTTACCTTTACCTGGTTGGCCGGGTACTCTCTTCTCGGCGCATATCTGTGGAATCTTGCATTCATCGTTTTTGGTTTAGCAATGGATTTTTATTCTCAAAAAATGCTTCAATCCACCAAACTCATCACGTGGCTAAAAGAAGCAGAAGACACGGAGGAAAGTTACCGCTTGGTTCAGCGCGCAATGAAAAACTCTCTTTCCTTTAAGACGATATTGTATGCGTTCTATATCCTCATCTTGATTGTCTCGCAGGTAATCGAATTTTACCCTGCGCTTGGAAACGAAAACTTGAGGATCTTTATTCTCGCCAACAGCTACAACGTATTGTTTTTAGTCGCGGTCGATACACTCATCGGACAGCTTATAAAGGATAGAGAAAAGATGGAGAGATTATCCAAACAGCTAGAAGAAGAGGTATTTGAGTAGCATGGTGCGTCCGGCAGTGCTGGCGCGCCCGGCAGGATTCGAACCTGCGACCTACGGATTAGAAGTCCGCCGCTCTATCCAGCTGAGCTACGGGCGCAAGAATGGAGCGGACGACGAGACTCGAACTCGCAACAACCAGCTTGGAAGGCTGGTGCTCTACCAATTGAACTACGTCCGCACCTGCTACATGCTGGCGTTCAGATGCCACCAAGGGTTCTGATGAGTGGCATCAGAAGTTTTGGTGAGTAGCTGGGTGTCGTTTTGCAAGGCGTGGCGTGGTAACCACGCGAGTCTTGCCAAACGACGACCAGATACCACCAAAATGGTCGGGGAGACAGGATTTGAACCTGCGACCCTCTGGTCCCAAACCAGATGCGCTACCAAGCTGCGCTACTCCCCGCGCCAACCAGCTAGCTATTCTATCACAGGCACCTTCTGCGCGCACAGACGTGCAATGCGGCGACGGCGCATCGCCACGATGGTGAAGAGATAGCCGTCTTTTTCGATAGACTCACCGATATGAGGAATATGTCCGAGCTGCTCGAGCATCCAGCCCGCTATCGTCTCGTATTCGTCCGACTCTTCAATGGGCAGGCCGATCTCCATGGCATCCTCGATGTCGCAGGTGCCGCTGATGAGCCATCTTCCATCTTCTAGTTTGCGAATATCATCGAGCTCTTGGTCGGTCTCATCGATGATCTCTCCGGTAATTTCTTCGAGGATGTCTTCCATGCTGACGATACCCGCCGTACCACCGTACTCATCGACAACGATAGCAAGCTGAATGCGCTCTTCCTGCATGGTGGTAAGCGTCGACAGCAAGTCCTTGGTCTCCGGTACGTAGACCGGCTCACGCAGATAGCCGGTGATGGGGCGATCGGCCTTCCCCTCCGTCAGCGGAACGATTAAGTCCTTAAGAATGAGTATGCCCAACAGGTGGTCGTGGTCTCCGCTGTAGACGGGAACGCGTGAAAAGCCGCGTGCATGCAGGCGTTTTGCCGCTTCGCCGACGGTTTCGGTGTCTTCGGCAAAGACGATATCGACACGGGGAACCATGACTTCGCGCACCACGGTGTCGCCCAGCTCGAAGATCTCGGTAATCATGCGCTTTTCGTCTTCGTTAAGGTCCTCTTGTTCGTCAACGAGCAGCTTAATCTCTTCTTCGCTCACCTGCGCGTTGGTAACGTCTTTTCCTATGCCGAAAAGGCTCCCGACGAGCTCGGTAGATACCGAGAGCAAACTGACAGCAGGCCGCGTGATTTTCGCCACAAACGTCACGGGGCGTGCCGCGGCACTGGCAACTGCATCGGCCTTTTCCAGGCCGAGTTGCTTGGGAACCAGCTCGCCCAGCACCAGAGTGATATACGAGATAATGAGAGTAACCACGATGATAGAGATTGCGCCGGCAACGTGCGTGAGATACGGCACGCCTAGAGATCGCAACCACGCGGTCAGCGGCTCTTCGAAGGTAAGGGCGGTCAGCGCTGACGCCAACATACCTGCCATCGTAATAACGACTTGAATGGTCGCCAACAGACGTGGCGGATTCTCCCTCAGCTTTAAGGCTGCGCTCGCCCCTTTTGACCCCTCGTTCGCGCGTTGTTTGAGGGCCGATTTGCGCGCAGAGATAAGAGCTATCTCCGCAGCAGCGAAGCAACCGTTTACCAGTATGAGAACCAATATAAAAAACGATCTCGTTAGCATCCTATCTTCATTATATCGTTATAGAGAGTTGCGTGCAGAGTTAATGCTACAATGCTCGTATGGACAGACGCTCTCCCGAACATACGCCGCCTCACACCAAAGCCACGCAGCCGGCGGTGGCCAACCGCGAATCTGCGCGACGCGGCGTCTTGCGTATCACCCTCTTCACGTTAATATCCAACATTTTTCTCACAGCTATCAAGGGCATCACCGGCGTGCTCGCAGGGTCGAGTGCGCTCATTTCTGATGCGGCAAACAGTGCCAGCGACGTCGTGTTTGGCATCGTGGTGATGATGGGCGTCAAGCTTGCAGGACGCGAAGCAGATGCCGATCACCCCTATGGACACGAGCGCTTCGAAAGCCTCGCCACGATGTTTTTAGGAGCAATCGTTACCTTTGCCGGTCTCTCAATCGGTTTTGCTGCTCTCCAAAAGATATATGTCGGCTGGTTGGGGCACGAGATGCTCGAAGCGCCCGACGCCGTGGCTCTGTGGGTGGCGGCCGGCGTTATCGTCTTCAAAGCGGGCATGTATACGTTTACGAGGGTCCGGGCACGACTCTATCAGAGCGACGTGCTGCGCGCGGCCGCCGCCGATCACGGCGCCGATGTTTTGGGGACCGCCGGTGTCTTTATTGGCATTGCGGCCGCACGTATGGGCATGCCGATTATGGACCCCGTGGCGTCGGTCGTTATCGCAGCGCTCATCATTAAGACGGGCATCGACATCCTGCGCGGCTCGATAGATCAGGTCACCGATCACAGCGCCGGTGTGCAGATTGAGTCAGAGATTCGTGACATCATCGAGAGCCATAATGAGGTCGTCTCTATCGATAAGGTGCGAACGCGCGTCTTCGGCGACCGCGTTTTCTGTGACGTCGAGATCAGTTTGCCGGGCGACTATACGCTCACTACGGCACATGCAATAGCCGAGAGCATCCACGACGATATCGAACACCGCCATGAACGCGTCAAACACTGTATGGTGCACGTAAATCCTGCAGAGCCAGAAGCAGACTCGGCCCCCGATTCAGATTTTTCCGCAGAGTAACACTCTATCTTAAGACAGCGGCAAGTTCCCGCAGCGCGTTACCGCGATGTGAGAGGGCGTTTTTCTCGGCCATCGAAAGCTCGGCCATCGTTTTGTCCGGCATCGCATCGGGCACAAACAAAGGGTCATAGCCGAAGCCGCCGTCGCCACGTGGTTCGTGGGTGATGTGCCCTTCGACGGCGCCGCTCACGCAGAGATATGTCGGGAGGTTCTCGACCATGCTCTCGGGATTTACGAGTACGAGCGTCGAGATAAAACGTGCGGTACGCGCAGCGGTGTCCGTAGCACCGACGCGCGCAAGCTCTTCGAGCAGTTTGGTATTGTTCGCCGCGTCACAGCGCTGCGCTTCATCACCGCCCGCGTAACAGCTACTGTACACACCGGGCGCACCGTCGAGTGCATCGACCACAAGGCCCGAGTCGTCGGCAAGTGCCGGCAGTCCCGTGGCCGTGGCAGCCGCACGTGCTTTAATCGCCGCATTCCCTTCAAAGGTATCGGCATCCTCAACCGGGCTTTCCCATCCCGCGATAATGTCACCGATGGGAACGACCTGCATACCGGGCACCGCACGTGCATCGCGCACCTCGGCGACCTTGCCAGGGTTATTGGTAGCAAGAACGAGAGTAGGCATCGCGCTAGAGTTCCAGCGTTTCTTTTTGCAACGTGACGAGCGCTTCGATTTCGACACGTGCACTGTCGAGCATCGCCTGCAGTTGCTCGGCGCTAAAGGGATGTCCTTCGGCTGTACCCTGCACCTCGATAAAGCGCCCCGCATCGTCCATCACAACGTTCATGTCGACCTCGGCACGTACGTCCTGGCTGAAATCGAGATCGGCGACAACCTCGCCATCGACGATGCCGACGCTCACCGCTGCAACCTGTCCTGAAAGTGGTAACGTGCGAATCTTGGCCGCCGTCTTCCAAAAACGAAGCGCATCGACGAGCGCCACGTACGCGCCGGTAATCGCGGCCGTGCGTGTTCCGCCGTCGGCGACGATAACGTCGCAGTCAAGCGTCACGGTGACCTCACCGCCCAGTTCACCGAGGTCAACGATACTGCGCAGACTCCGTCCGATGAGGCGTTCGATCTCGCTTGTGCGTCCCTTCGCACCGCGACGCTCGCGCGGGGTACGGCCACGGGTCGAGCCGGGAAGCATCGCGTACTCGGCCGTTACCCAACCTTTGCCGGTGCCACGCAGCCAACCGGGTACGTCCTCAGCGATCGTCGCCACACACAGCACGCGCGTGTTTCCGAACGCGACCTCGCAGCTGCCGGGTGCGTGCGAAAGCACATTGCGCATGAGGGTAACTTCTCTCATAGTGTGTCCTCTCCGTCGGCCTTTCCGTCGACCGCTTCGCCAAACTTCTTTAGTGCTGCGATATCGATCGTCTCGACTTCGCCGAGCGATGTGCCAAAGACGCGTGCGCCGAGCTCGGCAAAGCGTTCGGGGTTGCTCGTCGTCATAAAAGTATATGAGATCGGGTCTTGACCGCCCTCATTTTCCAATAACGCAGTCACTTCCCTTGCAGTTTCCTCCGCACTGGACACCAACACCACCTGCTCGCCCATTATCGTGCTAAGCGGCTGCATAAGCAGCGGGTAGTGTGTGCAGCCCAGTACGAGCGTATCGACCCCGTTGCGCTTGAGTACATCCAGATAGTTGCCGTCTCTCGAACCACGCGAGAGAATCGCGCGGCGTAAGAACTCCTCGTGATAGCCCTCCTCAAGCGTAAGCCCCTCCTCGACGTCTTCGACGTATTCGGGCGTCGCAACGCTGATGACGGTGCAGTCAGCGTCGAGGGCGCGGACAGCGTCACTATAGGAGCCGCTCTCGATAGTACCAATCGTACCGATGACCCCAATCTTTCGGTTGCGTGTCACCTGTACTGCGGCACGTGCACCCGGCTCAATAACCCCGATGACCGGCACGTCGAACTCACGCTGTGCCAGCTCAAGGCCGGCCGCCGTAGCGGTATTGCATGCAATAACGATGAGTTTTACGCCGCGCGATTGCAGGTAGCCGCCAATTTCGCGCACATAGCGCTGTACCTCATCGAACGTACGTGGCCCGTACGGACAGCGCGCGGTATCGCCCAGATAGATGAGCGATTCATGCGGAAGTGCAGCTGCGATCTCACGCGCCACGGTCAGCCCGCCAAGGCCGCTATCGAATATCCCTATCGGAGCATCGCTCATCGTCGTGCGTCCTCTAACACAGAGCAATCTGATGAAGCGCTTCGAGATAGTGTTCAAGCTGGCGTTTCGTCGTCATACCGCCGTCGTCGCACACGATAAAGTTCGGGCGGCGTGCGAGGATGGCAATCTGCCGACACGTCTCGCTGGGGAGTTTACCTGCCTCAAGCGATTCGGCCGTGACCCCACCGCACGCCGTCAACCCTGAGGCACGCGCTTTATCGGCGAGCGAACTCACCGAAGACTGCGGCACACTCGCAAAGTGAACGGCCTCAAAACCGGCCATGGCGACAGCAGGATAGAGCGTCGAGATATCGCCATCAGAATGAAAGCCCCACGCAACGTTAAACTCATCGCGCGAAAACGGCAGATCATTGTGGACAGCCGTAATCATCTTGGCGTAGACCGTCATCAAGGCATCACGTACGATATCTTCGGCAACGACCCATCCAATCGAAGTCGATACATCATCGGCAATGATAATGTGGGTCGTCTGCCCGCCTCGCTTGCCGAGCTGACCGGCAGCGATATAGGTTTCGTTCATCTCGCGCATCATCGCTTCGCCATATGGGTTGATATATTTCATGAATGCGGACGGGGTCGTAACGAGTCGCATCGCTTCGGTAAAGCCCTTTTTGGCGCACAGGCGCGACCAGAGCCCATCTATCTTGATGAGCATCGTCACCTCACCGAGCGGAACCGAGGTAACCTCAACGCCCTGTTTCTCGGCGATTTCGGCCGCAGCCCATGAAAGCGCAAACTGCATCGCCTATGCTCCCTCGGCGTCAGCAGCGATCTCCTTGCCGCACTCGCTCATCAGCAGACGGCGATAGGCAGTGAGTCGATCGATATCCTCGACATCGAGCACGGGAAATTGCGGATTAAGTTCCTCGATGCGATCACGGATAATCTGGCTTATCGCGGCACGTGCAAACCACTTGGTGTCGGCCGGGATAACGTACCAGGGCGACTCGGGCGTCGCTGTCGCGTTGAGAGCATCCTCGTACGCACACTGATAATCGTCCCATCGCTCACGCTCAGCGATATCATCGCTTTCAAACTTCCAGTTTTTGTAGGGGTCATCGATACGGCTCAGAAGACGCTTTGCCTGCTCTTTTTTGCTGATATGGAGCATGAACTTCAGGACAACGATACCGTTTTCCCACAGATAGCGCTCGTAGTCGCAAATCTGACGATAGCGGCGCTCGATAGTATCCGGCCCCTTACAGCGGTCGAGAATCGTGAGCTCCTCATAGAGCCGATGTACCCGCACAATGAGCACGTCCTCATAGTGTGAGCGGTTAAAGACCGTGATGTAACCGCGTTGCGGCATGTGACGATGAAGGCGCCAGAGATAGTCGTGCGCAAGCTCCTCATGCGTCGGACGCTTGAACGAGACAACGTTGAGACCTGATTGGCTGACCTGCGAAAACACCGTACGAATCGCACCATCTTTACCGCTCGCGTCCATACCTTGAAAGAGAACGAGCACACCGGCGCGCCCATCGGCGTTCAGGCGCGACTGATGCTCAGCGATGGCGGCGGCGTTGCTCTGCAGAAACTCGATGCCGTCCTGCCGGTCTCTGAACTGCTTATCGCGTGTCGTCGGATGCACAGCAAGGTCGAAGTGCGTTGAGCCATCGACGATAAATTTTGTCGTCTTCACGATACCTTCTCTCGTTTGATACGGAAATGGTCGAGCCAATCCTTTTGGTACTTCAGAGACAGATAACCAATCAATGAAATGGTACCGGCTCCGATCGTATCGACGATTACATCCTTCATAGTGTCAAAAAGTGCCGCCTGGCCAACGAGAGCCTCGCCGGTCTCAAGCGCGTATTTCTGCATATTGGTGCCAAAAAGATAGTCTGCCGCGAACTCGTATATCTCCCAAATTGCACCAAGCGTCACCGCGAAGCAAAACGCAAAAAGAGCAACGAACGCGGGACTCAGCGAGACGAGCGAAGACCTTGAGTCGTTAAGGAGGCTGATAATCGAAAAGCCCAATGCCCCCAAGGCTGCTCCGCTAAAGGTATGCAGGAGCGTATCCCAGTACGGCACGTGATAGTAGAAGGACCTAACCTCACCCAGAAATATGGCGCAAAAGAGAAAGACTGCGTACATGACGAGCATGACCGATGGTATGTCGAGGCGAACTTTGCGCTTCAGAAATCTCAGGAGTGCTATGGCAAAAACGCCTACGATACATTGCAGAAGCATGAGAACGTAGTCGCCTTTGACCCGCACGGTTACGTCTCCGGCTGGTGCTATTGTTGGCGCAAAGTACATCCGGATTAGGATGAAGACGATTGAGACGATAAACGTGAATAACACAAACCAGAGTACGTTCTTAGTGGTGAATATCTTTTTCGCCGTCAGTTTCATGGATTCATTGTAACAAAGCTGAACGCTCGTGGCGGCACGGTTGTCTATCGGTGGTCGCACTACATGAAAAGGCGCGCCCCTGAGAGCGCGCCTCGTTGCGTTTCTGGTGGAGGTGGCGGGAATCGCAAATCCGCCTATGGCGTCTTTGAGACCTCGCTACGCTCGGACCAAACAGCTCCCCTAGGTCGCTATTTGCCCTCCCGGGTTCGATTCCCCGAGAGGGCTTCAATGCATTTGGTGGAGGTGGCGGGAATCGAACCCGCGTCCAAAACGCATTCTTAACCGGTTTCTCCAAGCTCAGTCATTTGAAAAGTCTCGGCTATGTAGGCGTGCAAATGACAACGAGCCTACATGCCATGGCGGTTCAATCTTAACTCCTGCTATACCGCCCACGTGCAGAAGAGCATCCTCCATTGTGGCGTCGTGCCGGCGCGGGAGGCGCGCCCCGGGTTGACGTCGCGGGGTTTAAGCCGCGAGAGCAAAACTTTCTTCGCCAGTTAAGGGAAGGTTACCCCTGTTTAGCCAGGCGAGGAGACCTGGGCTTGCTTATCCGATTTCGAACATCGTCCCGTCGAAACCTGGTCACCCCCAGAAAGGGTGGTCATCCGTCCACCAACGGACAACACTTCATTATAGCATGTTTTGTGCCTAGTTATCACTCTGGTATCGGCGCGAAAGGTCAAGGAGTGTCGTAAAAAAGTCTGCGCGATAGGCGGCGAAATCGTTGGAATCGTCGTGTGCGACACCGTCAGCGGTCCCTACGCGTTCGAGTATCGCACGTTCGCGTGCCTCATCAAAGATAGGCTCCCCGGTCGCGGCCTTATATGCGGCAACCCGAGCAACGAGTGCCATACGTCGATCGAACAGCTCAGCAAGCTCGGTATCGACAGCGTCGATCTCATCACGTAGGCGCGTAAGGTTATCGCTTGTCATCGCACTCCCCCTTCGATACCACGTACGCTCTCTTCGGCATTCAGCAAATTCAGCAGGCCGACGGCAACAGCCGCTTCGGCGACCGGCACGCCACGTACTGCGATGCAAGGATCGTGGCGTCCCTTGATAGCCAGCGTCTCTGTGACGCCGGTCTCAACGTTGAGCGTCTGCTGGCCGCGTGCAATAGAGGCCGTCGGCTTAAACGCAATACGTACGACAAGCGCCTCACCGGTCGTCATGCCACCGATGACTCCCCCGGCATGGTTCGTCGCCGGCACCACACGGCCGTCTTCGTCGAGCTTCCACGGATCATTATGCTCGCTGCCGCGCATGCGTGCCGCTGCAAACCCCTCGCCGAACTCGACACCACGCACGCCCGGAATCGCAAAGAGGAGCGATGCGAGCACCGGCTCAACACCGCCATAGGGATGCTCGCCCACCCCCGGCGGGAGTCCGGTCGCCGCCACCTCGACGATGCCTCCGACGCTGTCACCCTCATCACGCGTTTGTTCAATCGCCGCGTAGGGCGCCTCAGCGTTGCCGCCTGCTTCGACAAGCCGCCCACATACCGCCACGCCGCGTGCACGCAGAATCTGCATACAGACCGCGCCGGCAAAGCAGAGCGGCAACGTCAGGCGTGCGGAAAACCGCCCGCCCCCAGCGATGTCATGCTCGTCACCGTATTTCTGACGAGCAAGATAGTCCACGTGTGACGGACGCGGCAGCACCGCAAACTGCTCGTAGTCGGTGCCACGTGTATCGGCGTTGGTGAAGGTAGCGGTCAGCGGCTCGCCGGTCGTCACACCATCGACGACGCCGGAACGAATCTGTGGCTCATCGGTCTCGATACGTGCCGTGACGAGCCGGTCAATACCGCCCGGTCTACGTCGAGTCAATAACTCATCTATGGCGTCGTAATCCAGCGTTATGCCCGACGGCAGGTTCTCAATCGTGACACCAATCTCAGGGTCATGCGACTGCCCGAATATCGTCACACGAGGAGACGTGCCAAAACTATGTGGACTGCTCGAACTCAACACACCCTCCCAACCGTATGAACTCATCGAAAAACGTCGGATACGACTTCGTAACGGCCTCGGCGTCGGTAATCGTAACCGTATCTTGCGCATAGCAGCTTGCGACGGCCGCCGCCATCACGATACGATGGTCGCCGCAGCCTTCAACGGTACCGTCATTCAACACACCACCACGGCCGACAACGATGAGCTGCTCCTCACCGTCTGCGCCCACCGACAGATGTGTCTCGACGCCGAATGTCGTAAGCATCTGCATAATACCGGCAACGCGATCACTCTCCTTGAAGCGCAGCCGCTCGATACCGGTGAAGGTGACGGCGCGCTCTCCGATGGCCGCCTGCACGGCAAGGCTCGGCGTCAGGTCGGGGGTATGGCGCACGTCGACGGTATCGGGAAGCTCGCTCTGTGCCATGTCGTCGGGCCACAGCAGCGCGTTCGACCAGTCGGCTTCGCAGGTCACCGTTCCCGGCGAGCGATAGCGCTGCCCACCGGGCACGCGGTAGACGCCCGGCGCAACTTCCGTGCTCACGACACCAAACTCCCGCAGCACCGCGCGCGTCATCTCGACATAGCCGCGCGACTCAAGCTCGCCCTCAACGATAATCGTGCTCTCACCTTCAAGAAGCGGCAGAGCATACAGGAGCCCCGACACATACTGCGAGCTCACCGTGCTCGGTACCCGAAATTCACCCGCGCGTGCCGTCACCGGCGTGAGATAGTGCTCCATCGGGCGGCGCGCGAGTTGATCGGATAACACCAGCTCTACGTCGGGATAGCAAGCCGCCAGTATCGGCTGCAAAATACGTGCGGCCGTTGCGCTATCACCCACCGTCACGGCACGTTCGCCGGCGCGAATCGACTCGATGGCTCGACGTGTCACCTCGATATCATCGCATGTGGTCGGCATTTCAATCGTGACCGGCTCATCGCACAAGAGCGAGGCGATCAACACACGCTGTGCATACGACTTCGACGTCGGCGCAACGGCGGGCGACCCGCTTAGCGTGCGCGGTTCAATGAGCACGATCATGAGCCACTCCTGCCGTTGGCGTTGTCGCTCCCACCGTCGTTACCGTCATCCTCGTCATCGTGCCTACACAGGCTGGCGCGTACGCTCGCATCTTTTGCACATACGCCCGCTTCGAGAAGTTCACGCAACACGTCAGCGTCTTCTGCCACCAGCGCCATACGATAGTCGGCAAGATGAGCAACGAGCGCATCGAGATGGCTCACCAGATTGTCTCGATTTGCCAGAAAAAGTTCGGTCCACATGTCGGCATCGAGCGTCGCCACACGTGTCATATCGTGAAAACTGCCGGCGCTAAAGCCATCGTACTGTATCGCGCGAGGATCCTTGATGTAGGCATTTGAGACAAGATGCGCAAGTTGCGAGGTAAAGGCTATGACCTCATCGTGATGCTCCGGCGTGGTGACGACAACCTGGCCAAAGCCGAGCGAACGCATCAGTTCGGCGACACATGTGCTTGCAGCCGGATCGGTATACTCGTCCTCACAGATGATCGCCGATGCCCCCTCAAAGAGCATATCTGACGAATGCGCGAACCCACCTTTATGGTATCCCGCCATGGGGTGAAAGCCGACAAACCGGCATCCCGCATCCTCGCACAACGCACCGAGTGTCGCGCATACCTCGCGCTTGACTCCGGCCACATCCAAGACGAGGCAGTTGTCTCGAATATCATCGATATGTGCGCGCATCCACGCAATCGCATCCTCAGGGCGCAGGGCAAGAATCAGGATGTCGCACGCGGCCAACCCCTCGCGTGTAAGTCGATCGTCGATGACGCCCTCAGCTTGAGCAGCAGCCTGAGTCTCGTCACAGATGTCACGCCCGAGGATGCGTGCATCGGTCCTCGCGCGAATCGTACGGGCAAACGAACCGCCAATCAACCCCAGCCCTACGATGCCAATCGTTTGCGTCATCGCGCCGTCGTAGTGCCACGGACGATAGGCAGCATCGCGTTAACGGCCTCAGAGAGCTCGGCAAACGCTTCCGGTGTAATCGATTGGGCACCATCACACTGTGCGTTCGGGGGATCGTTGTGTACCTCCACAATGAGCCCGTCGGCACCCGCTGCAAGTGCTGCGAGCGAGAGCGATCTCACGTAGCGCGCCACGCCGGTTGCGTGGCTCGGGTCAACGACTATCGGCAAATGAGTAAGCTCTTTGAGCACCGGAATCGCACTCAGATCGAGGGTGTTGCGCGTAGCGGTTTCGAAGGTACGAATACCGCGTTCACACAAGATAATCTTTTCGTTACCGGCCGCCATGATGTACTCGGCACTCATAAGCAGCTCTTCAATCGTTGCCGAAAGTCCGCGTTTGAGCAATACCGGCTTGCCGAGCGCACCGACCTCTTTGAGGAGTGCAAAGTTTTGCATATTGCGTGCACCGATTTGAACGACGTCAACTTCAGAAAATGCCGGCAAATCGCGTACATCCATCAACTCGGTCACGATGGGCAGGCCGGTCTCGGCACGTGCTTCAAGCAAAATTTCGATGCCCTCCTCGCGCATCCCTTGAAACGCATAGGGCGAGGTGCGTGGCTTATAGGCCCCACCACGCAACGCGGTGGCGCCAGCGCGCGCAACGTCAGCAGCGATCGAGAGCATCTGCTCACGTGATTCGACGCTGCACGGCCCGGCTATCAGCGCGAATTCGTCACCGCCAACGGTATGCTCCCCTATCGCAATCACGCTATCGCAGGGATGGAATTTGCGATTCGCCTTCTTGTATGGCTCTGACACACGCTTAACATCCTCGACGATATCGAGTATACGCAGCGATCCCATATCGACGCGCGACGTGTCCCCCACCAGCCCGAGAACGGTCGAGGTTTGACCTTCGCTTACGTCAACGTCGAGGCCAAGCGTAACAAGATGCTCACATAAATCGGCACGTTTTTGTGCATCGGCGTTCGGCTTAAGAATAATAATCATGGCAGCTACTTCTCGTTTCTCCGGTTATGTCTCGACATCCATGGTAACGCAGGTGCGCAGCGCCGTCACTTCGTCCTCATTAAGCATGCGCCAATGCCCCGGTGCAAGGTCACCGAGTTCAATAGGTCCGAACGCACCGCGCTCAAGCGTGCGTACGGGATGGCCTATCGCTTCACACATGCGTCGCACCTGTCGATTGCGTCCTTCGCGTAATGCTATTTCAAGCATGGTAGTGCCCGCATGAATGCCCGCATCCTCCGAGCCGTCCTCGCGCGCCATCCGTTCGATGTGCGCCGGCGCCGTCATACCGTCCTCAAGTTCGACACCGTCACGCAGCCGTTGTAAATCACAATCGTCCGGCAAGCCTTCCACACCGGCGATATAGCACTTAAAAACATGCCACTTCGGGTGGAGCAAACGATGCGCGAGTTCACCATCGGTCGTAAAGAGCAGCAGGCCCGTCGTATCGGCATCGAGCCGCCCGACCGGAAAGAGCCCTGGGTACGTATCGACAGGCACCAACTCAGCGACGATATGGCGTGCATGAGGGTCGCTCATCGTCGAATAGTATCCGGCCGGCTTGTTCAATGCGAGATAGACGGCCCCATGCTCAAGCGTTACCACTCGACCATCGACGGCAACCTCGTCAACGTCTCCGTCAACCTTCGTGCCGAGTTCGCGGACAATGACACCGTTGACGCTCACACGCCCTGCCGTCATAAGGTCTTCGCTTCCGCGCCGCGACGCAACACCGGCACGTGCCAGAAACCTATTGAGCCGCATCCAGCCGCTCCGTAATCGCTTCCTGTTCGCTCACCGAAGGCATGAATTCCTCAATCGGCGGCAGATCTTTTGTGCTCTTAAGGCCGAACTTCTCAAGGAAGCTCTTCGTGGTGGCGTAGAGAATCGCGTTGCCGCTCGCCTTATCGCGCCCGGCCTCACGCACGAGTCCCTTCTCGACAAGCGAGCTGACAACGGCCTCGCTGTTCACCCCACGCACCGCGTTAATGCCGCCGCGCGTAACCGGCTGACGATACGCGATGACGGCGAGCGTCTCGAGCGCCGCTTGGCTTAAGCGCCGCGTATCCCAACTGAGAACATAACGTTCGATAATCTCGTGATACGTCGGATTCGAGTAGAATCGCCATCCCCCGGCGACTTCACGCAGCTGAAAACCGCGCCTGTCGGTCTCGTACTCGTCGCGCAAAGCTTTGAGTGTCCGCGTGACTTCGGTCGTCTCGACACCAAGCATCTCGGCAAACGTGGCTGCGCTCGTCGGCTCATCACTGACGAACAGGAGCGCTTCGAGTGCCCCGGTGGTGTCGTTACCGCTCGTCACGTCTTCTACCGCCGTCTTGTTCTCACTGCTCATGACGTTCCTCCCCTGCTGCCGCGCGATCGATGTCGGCAGCGCGCTGCGCTGCATCTGCTTCGCTCAATCCCGTCAGTTCGATATCACGCGCACCAATCTCTTGACGCATCTCGACGAGTCCGCGCTTGTAGAGTTCAAGCACCGCAAGGAACGTCACGACGACCTCTTCACGCGAAGCTCCGTGTGCAATCAGTTCAGCGAAGGTCTTCGAGACACCGGCACGCAGACGTTCACGTACCTTTTCCGTGTAACTTTCGAGCGATATCGGCATCGATGCAACGTGGTCGGCTTCGAGCAAAAATATCTCACATCGATGCTCCAGCTCGGCGTAGATAGTGGCGAGCTCCTCAAGCGTCACATTTTCGAGAAAGTCGGGCATGAGCGCAGCAAACTGTGGCTCGAGACCGGCTTGACGTGCATATTGATGTGACTCGGCTATCATACGCCCCTCAAGATAAGCAGAAACGCTCTTGAACTGCTTGTACGCCAGCAGACGCGCCACGAGCACATCACGAATCTCACGGGGAGTCATCGCTTCGAACTCGTCGTCATCGTACGCGCTTTCCTGCGGCAGAAGCGCGGCACCCTTTATCTCAAGGAGCTGTGCCGCAAGCACCAAAAACTCACTTGCGACATCAAGATCGAGCTCACGCATCGCCTCGATATGTGCGATGTATTCATCGACAATCTGGGCCATCGAAAGCGCGTGGACGTCAAGCTTTTGACGCGAAACAAGGTGAAGCAGCAGGTCAAAAGGTCCTTGAAAGAGTTCGGTATTGACGGTATAGGTTGCCATCTTCCTGCAGACTCTCTACAGGCCCATAAGCTCACGCACGCGTCCGACCGTCTCATCGGCGATGGGCGTCACCTTTTCTTTTCCGGCTGCGAGCACGTCGCGTGCGAAATCCGGGGTCGCCGCGAGCGCGGCACGGCGCTCCTGAAACGGGGCGAGATATGCCGTGAGTTCCTCGGCGACGGCGCGCTTATGCGCCACGCAACCAACCTCGGCCGCACGGCATTCGCTCTCCCACCGCGCGATTTCGCTTTCGGGTGCAATCAGCTTGTGAATCTGGTGGAGTGGGCAGATATCCGGGTCGCCCGGATCGGTCTTGAGCTTGCGTGCCGGGTCGGTCACACATCCCATGACGGCCTTCGTAATCTCTTCGGGGGTATCGCTGATATAGATTGAGTTGCCGTAGCTCTTGCTCATCTTACGCCCGTCAAGGCCCGGCACGCGCGCGCCATCTTCGGGGATAATTGCCTTTGGTTCGATGAGGTATTCGCCGTACGTACCGTTAAGTCGACGGATAATTTCGCGCGTCAGCTCAAGATGGGGTGCCTGGTCCTCGCCGACCGGCACATAATCCGAGCGTACGATAGCAATGTCTGCTGCCTGAAGCGACGGGTAGAGGAAAAAACCGACGTTGGAGAGGTCCTTGTCGGTAATCTGGGCGCGTTGTTCTTTGTAGCTGGGCGTGCGCTCAAGCCACGTCATTGGTAGCACCATGTTAAAGAGCAGGCTTAGCTCGGCGACCTGCGGCACATCGCTTTGCCGGTAGATGGTACAGCGCTCGGGGTCGAGCCCCGCCGCGACCCAATCGAGCACCATTTCGTCGGTAAACCGCGCAATGTGCTGCGGGTTTTGCCAGTCGCTCGTCAACGCGTGGTAATCGGCGACGAAGTAATATGCGTCGTACTCGTCCTGCATGCGAAGCATATTCTGCAGATTGCCGAACCAGTGCCCCAGATGCAGCTTGCCCGTCGGGCGATATCCAGTCAAAGCACGCTTCTTCATCGCTCCCCCTGTGTGAGATTCGGTATGAGATTTCTGTTCCTGCAAGTATGATACCACCGTCAGCGAAGACGAACGTCGGTTGTGAGGCTTGTTAAAGGCCTGTTAGCAAGCTGAGAATTGGGGTAACGGTCCACGCAAAGTACGTGTTGAGCAACCACGGCGCAAGAATCATGATGCCGATAATGATGAAGAATCCGTAGCGCTCAAGCCGATGATACTGTACGCGCAGATGGGGCGGTAAAAAGCGCTGGACGACACGCGAGCCATCGAGCGGTGGAATCGGGATGAGATTGAAGAAGATGAGCACGAGGTTGATCTGACAAAAGAACACGAGAATCTGCACCGCGATGAGACCACCTGAACCAAGCGCAATAAGTGGTGCCGCGAGAAGACGCACGAGAAGTCCGGCGATGATAGCGAGTGCGAGGTTGGCGGCAGGACCGGCGATGCCGGTAATCATCATACCTTTGCGCTCATCGTGAAAGTTGTACGGGTTGATAGGTACCGGCTTTGCGTAACCAAAGGCAAATCGTCCGCCCGAACCAAGGAGCAGCAGCGCCGGCAGAAGCACCGTCCCAAAGAGATCGATGTGCACGCGTGGATTGAGTGAAAGACGCCCGGCACGCTTGGCCGTATCGTCGCCACACCAGAGCGCCGCATATCCGTGCGCCATCTCGTGCAGCACGATCGCTGGCACGATGAGTAGAAAACGCAGCGCAAACATCAGTATCATCGAAGCATCCATAGAGTATTAAGTGTAGCGCAAACACGCTGACCAGCCTAGACGCGTTCGTGGATAGTTTGTTATACTTATCCACTGCGCATTCCCCGGTAGCTCAATGGTAGAGCATTCGGCTGTTAACCGAAGGGTTGTTGGTTCGAGTCCAACCCGGGGAGCCAAGGGCCCTTAGCGCAGCGGTTAGCGCAGGAGACTCATAATCTCTTGGTCGTAGGTTCGAATCCTACAGGGCCCACCAGACCAAACAGCGCCCATCCGCATATAACGATAAGTCCGGCCCACACGAGAGCGATATACCGCCAGAATGGCTCCGGAAAGGTCTGGATGAGGAGCGTGCTTGTGGGAAATGTCCACGTGCCGGCTTCAAAAAGAACGCGATGGAACAGATCGAAGACGGCGGTAAACGCAGCAACGATTATGACACCGAGCACGAGTGGTCCTCCGACACAGATACCGCCCGTAATGAGGAGCGCTCGTCGTTGCGCACGGTGCCAGCCTTTGCGCCACTGCCATGCAAACATAACAAACGCCACGCACGCTGCAACGATCCCAGCCGTCCACGTCGCCACAAAGACCGCTCGCACATCACGTAGGTGTGCAATCTCATCGAGCCCGATCTCTCCATCGCTACGGTATGTCTCAATCATATGCTGTGCATCGATGCCCCAAATAACATAGCGCAACGTTAGAGTAGCAATCTCTTCACGCACTTCAAGCGGTGTGTTGCTCGCATGCTGCGACCCCCCGAGTGTCGAGTTAATTATAAACGGTGTACACGTCAGTGCCAGCGCAAAGATTACTATCGCTATACAGAGCGCCGTGGTCGCAACGACGACCGAGCCTATGCACAGCAGACGTTCGTAGCGCTTCATGAGATGCCTCCTGCGCACAGTGCCTGTCCGAGCGGTGTCTGCCATGTGCCATCTTCGTTCTCTGTCAGCACCTCCGTACGCACCGTACGCAGCGTCGGCGCCTGCGCGGCATAGACAGCATCGCCCAGCAGATAGCGTACGAGCGTATCGGGGCGCAGCGTCGCCTGCGAGCTCGCACGAATCGTAAATCGCACGGTCTCACCCTCCTGCACGACGCCCTCGGGCAGCACGTCGGCGGTCACAAACTCGCGCATCTTGCCTTTTTGCTCGAGGATGAGGATCGGTTCAATCGAGATGGCGGCGGTCTGCGCATCGATACGCGTGTACGCGAGTGGCATCCCGCTCACTTCATAGCGAAAGATCGTGCACGCCGCGTTAAGCGAAGGGTCCTTTGGTGGCACGTAGGCGCAGTCACGTACGGGCAGCACGTCGGTTGCGGCGTCTTGTAGGCGCGCGCGTGCTCTAGTCGGCTCGACGAACTCGGTGACGATGAGGTCAAAATATTCGCCTCGTGACGCTACGCCTAAGCCAAGCGCCGGCCCAAATGCAATACGCATATGGGGGCTAAACCCCTGCGTTATCGCGTACGGCAATGTTGCGCGTCGGACGGTGCGTTCGAGTGCGCGAATAACCTCAAGATGTGAAAGATAGGCGCCACGCCCTTCTTTGGCGTATGCGACGCGCAGGCGAAACTCGAGCGGTGCTTTCATGAGCACCCTCCGGCCTCGTCGCCGGTGCTTTCAGTACTCTCGGCACTCTCGCCGGTACGCTCGCAGCACGAAGCGCGCATCACGATGTGTTCCCAGGGCAGCCGGTCGCTGGGATTGCGCGTTGCTACGTAAGCGTCCGGATCGACGGCGCATGTGTCGAAGGCGTGCTCCCAATGAGCGATGTCAAACTGCTCGGCGTACGCCTCAAAAAGCGCGCCGCTGCGCCACGCTGCCTCAATAACCGGTGCCAGTGCACGATCACCCCGTGCGAGCACGCCTTCGATACACGAAGCGTGTGCGTTGCTCGTCGAGAGCACGATGCCCTTGCGCGGCAACGCCTCGCGCAGCAACGTCTGCTTGCGCTCTATTTCAGCGACGCTCGACTGCGCGAGGCGTTCAAACGGCGTATGTGCCTTCGGTACGAGCGCATTCACGCTCACCGCAATCTTGAGCGCTCCACGCTGATCTGGCTCGATAGTCTCGTGTGCAAGACGATAGACGCGGGCGACGAGCTCGGCGATACCGCGCACGTCCTCGTCGGTCTCGTCGGGCAGCCCTATCATAAAGTAAAGTTTGATGCGTCGGTAGCCCACGTCGAAGGCATAGCGAATCGTCTCAAGCAGCTGCTCTTCGGTGACGTCTTTATTGATGATGTCGCGCATGCGTTGCGTGCCGGCCTCGGGCGCCAACGTCAGCGCCGGTTTTTTGGCACCGGACGTCAAAACCTCAAGCAGATCGATCGACAGCGTGTCGATACGCACACTTGGAATCGAAACGCTCACGGCGCGCGGTGCAAGCTGCGTATTAAGACGACGTACGATCTCAAGAATCTGCGAATGGTCGGTCGAGGACAGTGAGGTGAGCGACACCTCTTCCATGCCGGTTGCGCGTATCGCCTTGATGGCCGCGCGTACGATGGTGTCGGCGCTTCGCTCACGCACCGGGCGATACATCGGTCCTGCCTGACAGAAGCGACAGCCACGCCCGCAGCCGCGCATGATCTCAAGTGCGACACGATCGTGCACGACGTTGGCGTACGGTACGATGTGGCAGCGAGGCGGTTCGAGCGAGGCGAAGTCGTCGACGATGCGACGCGTGATGCGTGCGTGCGCTGGGTCATGGATGGCGGGGACGTAGACCGACGCGACTTCGGCGAGTTCGATAAGCGCCGCCGCCCGCCAGCCGGTAGCGGCCATCTTCGCCTGGCGCACAACTTCGACGACCTCGTCGATGGCAGTATCGGCCTCACCGATGAAGAACGCGTCGAAGAACGGTGCCATGGGTTCGGGGTTGAATGCGCCCGGACCACCACCGATGATAATCGGCTCGTCTTCGCCGCGCTCCGATGCGTGCAGCGTGATGCCGGACAGATCGATAACCTCAAGGATTGAGGTCATCGCAAGCTCGTGAGGCATCGTGATACCAAGAATATCGAGTGTGCGCACGGGTCGATGACCCTCAAGCGTAAAGAGCGGAATCGCGCGCGCCCTCATCTCGGCGATCATGTCGACCCCCGGCAAATAGACGCGCTCGACCGAGACCTGTGCGTCGGCCTGTGTGTCATGGGCGAGGCGGTCGTAGAGAATCTGGAGTGCTTGGTTTGCCTGTCCGACCTCGTAGGTATCGGGGTAGCACAGGCCGACGCGCACGTCTGCCTCTTCGACCGGTGCGCGCGCGCCGAACTCGTGGTTGAGGTAGCGCGCAGGTCGCTCGACCGAGGCCAGCAGTGGCTCTATTGTAGAAAACGTGCTCACGCAGGCAACGCCTCGGTATCGGCGGAGGACGTGATATCTGCGTGAGGAGAGTCGGCGGCAGCCGTCGGCAACGCGAGACGCACCGGGCCATGCTCGTAGTATCGCACCGTGAGATGACCGAGCGCGTAGGTTCCCGCCGCACCGACGGCCGCTTTTATGAGCCAGCGCGTGCCGCTCGGTGCCTTGCGTGTACACGCACGCGCCACAAAACGTAGCGAGAAGCCGGCTATCAGCACGACAATCAGCTCCTTGGCGCGATCGATATCAAGCGGCTTGTCATAGATAGTAGCAAGCTGAAAGACCATTTTGCCCTGGTTGAGTAACATCGCCGGAAGATCGGCGCCCGGCACGAAGAACATGAGACCAATTGCCGCGTTTTGCACCGTCGTACGCTGGATGACATCGGTCGTGAGATAGTGGCGCATCCACGCAAAGTTCGCGCCAAGCGCATAGCGGTAGTCGGGCAACAGGGTAATCAGCTGTGTCGCAAGCTGCCGAAATAACCTTGCGGCACCATGATCCGCGTAGACTACACAGACCGGCACCCCCTTGTGATGCGCCGCTGCCATCGCATTTTTGGCGGCGATAACACTCGGGTGCGACTCGCCACTATGGGTGCACGATACGATAACGAGGACGTTGAGCGTCTTGGGCAACGTTAATGTTTTCTCGGCGTCAAGGACATCGAGCGTTACCCTCCCCCGCTCGCTGGAGGGAATAAAACGCGTAGTCACCTCTTCTACGACGGTATCGTCAAGTGCGGGGTCGAGAAGAAGACCGACGTGAATGGCGGCCTTTTTCTGCTGTTCGAGTGCTTTGCGTACGTTGAAGAGCTGGCGTGCTTGGTTCGGCAAGCTGAGATCCATCATCATCGACTCCTTTGATCGGGCTCTGATAGGTGCGCTGACGCCAAATGGAAAGCAGCACTCCCACCGCAGCGAGATTGGTTACGAGAAATGACGACCCGTAACTCATAAACGGCAACGGAATGCCGGTGATCGGCATCAATCCCATATTCATGCCGACGTTCTCAAAAATCTGAAACACCCACATACTCATGATACCGGCAGCGATAAGGCTCCCGTAAAGATCGACCGACGAGGCGCAGATACTGAGCGCAACAACAAGGAGCGCCAGATACAACCCCAGCAAGGTAACCGCACCAAGAAAGCCTGCCTCTTCGCCTAGTACGGCAAAGATGAAGTCGGTATGGCGTTCCGGCAAAAAGTTGAGGTTTGACTGCGTACCACTGCCCAACCCCTTGCCGGAGAACTCGCCGGAGCCAATCGAAATCTTGGCCTGGCTGAGGTTGTAGCCGGCGCCACGCGGATCGACCGTCGGATCGACGAAGACCATGAGGCGATTGAGCTGGTACTCTTTCAAAATATGACCGTCTCCGTCATTTTCCTTTGCGTACTGCGACTCGATGTAGACGAAGCCAAACGCAAAGGTAATCCCAATGGCGAGAAGCACGGCGACGTAACGCAGGCGTGCACCTCCCACCCAGAGAATCCCTAAGGATATCGCTACAAAGACGAGTGCCGTTCCCAAATCCGAGATGAATATCATCATCAACGCCGGAGGAATCAAGGAGAGAACGAGCACTTTGAGAAAGTCACGCAGTTCGTATATCTCGCCCTCATAGCGCGCCACAATGGCAGCAAGCAGCAAGATGGTGACGAGCTTTGCTGGCTCGGACGGCTGCATAATGTTTGTGGTGCCGATGGCGAGCCAACGCTCGCTCCCGCCACCTGTCGAGCCAATCCCCGGAATGCGCGGCGAAATAATCAGAAACACATTGAGGATCCAAAGAGGGATGATAGCATCGGTAAAGTGTCGATAATCAAATATCCAGAACCCCACCATAAGTACGAGACCAAGCACAATCCCCACAACGTGACGAAGCATAAAACCGCTCGCACCGGGCATCGCTGAAGTCGCCGAAAAAATGACCGTCGTGCCAAGTGCCAAAAGAAGAGCGACAACTGCAAGGAGGGGGAAATTGACGTTGCGCCGAATGTCGTAATTGATAATCTTCATGCTCGTCATATTTGTCGTGTGGGATTCACGTGCGCTATCTCGACCGGTCGGTTCCGAGGCGATACGAGGTGTCGGCACCGAAGATGGCACCGATGATGGCGCGTGCGGCCGGACTTGCCGTCACACCGCCGGCCCCGCCCTGTTCAACGAATACCGCTACGCAGTAGATCGGATCTTCGGCCGGTGCGTAACCCACAAACCACGCCGAGTCATCTTTTGGCGGCATCTCAGCCGTACCGGTCTTGCCAGAAACGGGAATTGGGAAGCCTCTGAAGGCCGGGCGAGCGGTGCCGTCAGTCACAACATCGCGCAGATATTCGTTCATCCATGCCAAAGACTCGGGCGAGACGCTCGGCTCAAAGGCGACCTCGGTCGGTGTTGTGAGTACTTCAACCCCGCGTGCATCGAGCACACTTCTGAGGACGTGGGGACGCATGACGTGACCATGGTTGGCGATGCCCGCATACGTTGTGGCAACCTGAAGCGGCGTCGTAAGCACATCGCCTTGCCCAATCGAAAGATTAACGGTGTCACCGAGCACCCATGTGCCACTAAAACCGGGGTTATGAAGCGACCACGCGGCCTTCCAGTCGGCCGTCGGAATGCGTCCGGCAACCTCGCCAGGAACATCGATACCGGTGAGCTGGCCGTAGCCCCACTCACGCAAATAGGCTTGGAGCGCCTCATCGGTCATGACATCGAAATCATATCCGATATTGTAGAAATACACATTGCACGAATGTGCAACGGCGTCGCGCATATCCATCATGCCATGACCGAGGCGATTCCAGCAGTTCTTAACGTCCCACTGACCCATACGGTTCCATGCACCAGCACAATGATGTACGGTCGAGGTTTCTGCAATGCTGTATTCGATACCACCAAGACCGACGAAGGCCTTGAACGTTGAAGCGGGAGGATATGCTGCCGAAATAGCACGGTTGATGAGCGGAAAGTGCGATTCCTCATCGTTAAGTGCCTCCCAGTCTGTCGACGAGATACCACCGACAAACTGCTCGGGATCAAACGTTGGGTTAGACGCAAGCGCGATAATCTCACCGGTCTGTATCTCGATGACCACGGCAGCGGCGGCAATCGTGTTTTCACCCGAATCACGCCCGGCTTCGACCGAACGCTGTAAGATATCCTCGGTTGCCCGTTGAATTCCCGTATCGAGAGTGAGCACGACGTCTTGGCCGGCTTGCGGAGGGATGTCCTCAACGACACGTTGCGGACGACCGTGTGCATCGACTTCGATGAGCTGACGTCCCCGCACCCCCTGAAGCACCGTCTCAAAAGAGTACTCGACCCCTGACTTACCAACGATGTCGCCGGAGTGATAATCGGTGAATATCTCATCTTCAAAGTCGGTCTCGGAAATAATACCGGCATACCCGAGAAGCTGCGCGGCAATCGCACCCTGTGGATAGGTACGCACCGCACGTGCCGCTACTTCAATATCGGGAAACAGTGCCTGGTTTTCAGCGATATAGCTGATCGTATCCATCGGCACGTCGATGGCGACGACGCGCATGTCGAGCGGTGCATCTTTGACCGAACCAATGCGTTCGCGCACATCGGTTTCGGCGACCATCAGATGAGTCGAAAGACGTTCGACGAGTTCATCGTCCTCGATTGCTTGAGCTGGAGCAAGAACAACCATCGTCGTACGATTACCGATGAGTTCGGCTCCGTGACGGTCAAGAATGCGTCCTCGCGGCGCAATCGTCGTTGCTTCACGAAGACGGTTTGCAGCCGCACGCTCGGAAAACTCTGCACCTTGAATAATCTGCATCGACCACAACTGCGCGGCTAGAATGCCGATTACGACGACAAAGAACGCCATAAGTGAGAGAACTCGAGCGCGTATTTCCGGCTTTCGGTAATCCAATCTGCTCACCCTTCTACAATGTGCCGAAGATGGTCTGATTAGTGTTGTCTTTAAGCAATCGTGTCATGAGCGGACAAACAATGGTGGCGATGACGGCGTTGTAAAGAGTGCTTGGCAGCACGATACGTATGAACGCGCCAAAAAATGAAGCTTCGGTTCCCAGCAGCAGCACCACAAGCATGTACAGCACCTCAGACGTGAGGGTTGCGATAGCGATAACGATGACCGGCAAAAGCCATCCTTCCGCGAAGAGGTTTTCGTGGATGAGACCGGCAACGTATCCTGTCACCGCAAGCACCAGTGCCATCGGCCCCACCGGACCAACGCCAAGCAAATCAAAGAGCAATCCGGCAATAAACCCAAGTACCGTACCGGCATTGGGCCCCTCCACCAGTGCCATAATTACCACGGCAATCATCAGGAAGTTTGGCGACACGCCCCAAATCGCTATGTAGGGTGCAACGAGTATCTGCAATAAAAGTGCGACGAGTAGCGTCAGCGCATTAACGAGAAACGTTCTCATTGCCCGTCTCCTATCTGCCTATCTCCTATCGGTGCTGTCTCTACAAACGGAGCAGTGTTAGTCAAGATAGACACGGTCGAAAGCGCATTGATATTGTGAGCGGGCACAACACGGATCGTCTGATAGAGTGAGCTGACACCGGTCAGTGCATCGAGTACCTCACCAACGACGAGACCGGCTGGATAAATGCCGCCCATCCCGGAGGTGATAACGACATCGCCGGGCACAACCTCGGCCTCGTTGGCCACAAATTCAAGCGTGAGCGTTCCAGACAAGGAGCCGGTGCCGATGCCGGGCGTACGAGTGCGCTGAAGCATGCAGGCCACACCGCTGCGACGATCGGTAATAAGAAGCACCTTCGAGAAGTTTGGACCGACTTCAACGACCTGCCCAAGCAGTCCCTTTGGGCCAACGACCGGCATACTGATAGCGATACCTTCACGTGTACCCTTATTGAGTGTGATAACCTGCTCCCATGCGTTAACCGGGATACCGATAACCTGAGCCTCGACGCCCTCAAACTCAGGATTTTGTTGCGCGGCAGTCAACTGTTCAAGCGTCTCGAACCGCAGAAGTTGCTCTTCAAGTTCGACGACCTTTGCGCGCAGTTCAACGTTCTGCCGCTGGAGCGTACGGGCATCTTCCTGCGAGATCGATACATCACTTACGTCGACAGCCCAGCTGCGAACCGGACTTGTCACAAGATTGCCAATAGAGCCAATCGGCGACGCTACCGTCTGAATGCCGGTACGCAATTGGTGGAGCGGGCCGCGCTCACCCTCACGAAACCACACGGTCATAACCAGAATGGCCAATACCACCATGACAGCAGCAATCCAGAGCTTTGCCTCGCGCGGCTCTTTCGTCGGTTGAACCTTCATACGTAATTCCTAGCTAGCGTGAGCCCTGCAGGATGGTGTTGAGAACTTCTATTTCCTCGAGTGCCTGCGCCGAGCCCTCCACTACATTGGTAAGTGCGCTATCCGATACATACACCGGCATGCCGGTTTCATGACGAAGACGTTCGTCGAGTCCGCGCAACAGTGCACCACCACCGGTCAACACAATACCGAACTCCATCAAGTCGCTGGCGAGTTCGGGAGGCGTTTGTTCGAGTGTCTCGGTCACAGCACGAATGACGGCCTGCGTCGGCTCTTCGATAGCTTCGCGCACCTCCTCGGACTCCATCGCAACAACACGCGGCAAGCCGGTCGTAAGATCGCGCCCGCGAATTTCGACGTCAACCTCTTCAACGAGCGGCCATGCTGAGCCAATTTCAAACTTAATCTCTTCAGCGGTGCGCTCACCGATAAGTATATTGAACGCACGCTTAACATAGTTGATGATGGCCTCGTCGAACTCATCGCCTGCCGTACGCGACGAGTTCGCAACAACGATTCCGCCGAGCGAAATGACCGCTACCTCGGTCGTGCCACCACCAATATCAACGACCATCGAACCGGTCGGCTCGTGAATGGGTAGACCCGAACCAATGGCAGCTGCCATTGGTTCTTCGATGAGGAATGCCTTGCGTGCACCGGCCGTCATCGTTGCCTCGAAAACGGCGCGCTTCTCGACCTCGGTCACACCCGAGGGAACGCATACAACAACGCGCGGTTTCGGCTGAAAGAGAAAACGACGCCTACGTACGCGGCTAATGAAGTAGCGCAGCATCGCCTCGGTCACGTTAAAGTTTGAGATAACGCCGTCTTTGAGTGGACGGATAGCCGTAATCGACCCAGGCGTACGTCCAATCATACGCTTAGCGTCCTTACCTACTGCGAGTACGCGACCGGTGTCCTGTTCGACTGCTACCACCGATGGCTCGATAAGGACAATGCCTTCGCCACGCACCGACACGAGCGTATTGGCGGTTCCCAGATCAACCGCGATATCGGTAGACAAGCTCCCAAAGAGCATATCGCTCAGCGACACGTTATATCTCCCCTTTGCTTTGCACACAAAAAGACAGACAGCTATATTGCAGTCTTCCCATTTTACCACGACTTAACGGCTGAACTGTCAAGATAACATATTTTATTAAGTTTTATTAAACAACGCGCGTTGAGGCGAGTGTTCTGAGTGCGCCGGTAACCGGGCTGATAACAAATCCGTGCACGCGAACGTCCTTGGGCATCAGAGGGTGCTCTTCGACCAACTTGACGGTGGCACGTACGGCATCATCAACATCTTCGAATCCACACAGCCTACCCTTGACATCGACACCGTCAGTCTCCAGCTTATCGATTTCCGTCGGCTCGATACCGTTTGCCACCATCTTCTCGATAAGGGCATCTGGCTCTAGGCCCTCCATACCACAGTCTTCATGGCCGATGATTAGAATGTCACCAATCTTAAAAAGGTGCGCGGTGACAAGCAAGCTACGCATCTCGCCGCCGTACGGATCGGTCGTAAAACCACCGGCCGTCTTGATGAGCTTTACCTCACCGTTTTTGATACCGAGCGCCTTGGGCAATAGTTCGATAAGACGTGAGTCCATGCAGGTCAGAATGGCCATACTGCGGTCAGGATATACGGTCGTTTGATAGGGTTCGTACTCTTTATTCTCAACGAATGCCTTGTTGAACTCTAGAATTTGTTCCACCTGTGACATGAGCGACCCTTCCCATAATAGGTACCTGTGCAACCGAGTGGCGTCCTCTACCTACGCCACCCGGTTGAGTAACTATTCTATACGATTACCCGTCACAGAAAACGTTCAGTTCAAGCTTTCGTTCGATAGAACCACGATAGAGCGTCGCGCCATCACACATAACCCTGATATCTTTCCTCCGCCAAAGATGGCGTATCGCAGGCTTAAGCGCATAGCGGTATTGCGGCGAAAAGAGGTCTTTGCGTGGCTTAATGTCACACCGCAGCTCACGCCCTTCACGCGCGATGCGCACCCTCATAATCGTCGTTTCCTCATCGTTATATTCTATGCGCACAATACGTGCGCGACCCAACCACCAGGCAAGCAGCAGGCCTGCCAAAAGAATACCAAGCGCGAGCAATGAAGCTCCTACCGGGCCGGTAAACCAGCTTAGCCAGCTTCGTGGCGCAGGTGTTGGAACAGAATCTGGCTCGACAATCTCTTCGGCCGGTGCCGGCGCGCCGAGCAGTGGTGGCTGCATAACACGTGGTTGCGCATCATCAAGCTGCACCGTAGGCACCTCAAAAACATGCGGAGTGGCATCGGTAATACGAGGCGTCGCAGCACCGCCTGGTGGTGGACCACTCCCACCCGCAGGAGGCGGAGTCGTTTCACCCCCAACGCGAGGGGGCTCCGCATGGGGCCTCGATTCGGGTTCGGGCTTAGGCTCTGGTTCCGGCTCGTCGATCTCGTGGGCGAGCCAGACGGCATAGAGCGGATGCTCGTATGCTCCGAACCAATCTATCGGACCCGACTCGGGAAAATCAGCGGTCTCCGCATGAGGGTCGGTCGACCAACCGACGAGATCATATCCGGGGCGTGTCATGATGTCGTCGGGAATATCGTAGGAGGTGCCGTATTCTCCGAAGTTGAGCGTTACCGATGAAGTCGCATCCAAAGAAAGATCTGCGTAAAAGGTAAACTGTGCCGGAGGGTCATAGACCCATAATGCCGGGCGAATGCCGTAGCCAAAGCCATTGTAGGAGGTTTCATTTACCGCACGGCCACCGGGAAGTGCCCATTGGCCATTGCCACGAAGATCGCCCCACGAACCACCCATGTTGCCAGCGTATAGTACAACGCCGGCAAAACCGGGCTGATTGCCACGTGAGCGAATCCACCAGCTCATTCGGTTGCTGTCCGTACCAATATGATTAGCACTAACACGATACCCTACACGACCAAGAGTGGTATCTGTGGTGTTAACTGCCCGAGAGGTCGAGGTGCGTGCATCGGGAAAATACGCATGTACCTCTAGCCCCGAGAGCGGAAACGCAGCGATGCCGGCTCCGGTTTGCGGATTGGTGTTGGCCGAGACAGTCACAAAGGTGGCGCTCGGCCGTGATTGTGCTCGCGTAAGATTCCCGAAATTGTTAGTAAAAGCTATGGCGGTGGGATAGGTGCCGCTTACGTGCTCGATACCGAACGTCGAGCTCGTCGGGGTGGTGGCGTTGAGCGTCCCCGAGAAACTTGGGTGCACGACCTGCGGCTTAAGCGTCGGTGCGTTGAGCGAGTTATACCATGCGTCCATGCCGACCATGAGCGATGAGCGCGTGGTGTTGTTGGCACCACGAAGCCAGAAATTGCCGTCGGCTTCCGCTGCGTTGAAGCGCACACCTGCATGCGCTGCCTGCGCATTTGAGCCGTACACATAGCGCGTGACCCACAACGCGTAGTCTCCGGCACGCGCAATACGAAAAAACGGAACGTCATCAACAGTTACCGGAGTTGGTACAGCAATAGACTGGGGCGTACCGACCGGTGCGGCACTATAGGCTGCACCCGCAATCTGCCATACGCCAAAACTTAGCATTGTGGTAACAGCAAGTAACACGAGAGTCTTTCTTTGTCGCATAAGCACTCCTTCTATGCTCGTAACGCGCCCTCTTTAAGCGCCTTATCTTGAGCATAACGGGAGATACTTACCGATCTGTGACCCTACGAGCCACCTCACAATTATCGCAAGCTTACCTCACGAGATATCTCATGTATAACGATGACAGGATTGTCAATTACCTACGGGTAACGGACGCTAGTGCACCGCACAGGAGAGACAGGGATCGTACGAACGAATGAGCATTTCAACGGCACGTTTGAAGTCCTCCGGTTCGTAATCCACAACGGTGGGTGCATAAGCCGTGAGTTCCTGTGCAATACTTGCGAGGTTTTGTGACGTCGGGGTAACGATGTCGGCTGCCGTCACCGTACCACGATCGTCAAGCGTCACGCTATGGTAGAGTGTGCCGCGCGGTGCCTCAGTCGCGCCATAGCCTGTGCCAGCTCGAACTTCAAACGGCTCCGGAGCAACACTATCGCCGGCGGTGGTGCCAGAAGCAGAAACTGCCAACTCCTCGGCGAGCATCGCACAACGGTCGACAGCATCGACAAGTTCGATAGCGCGACAGATATGTGCGCTGAATATGTTGCGGTGAACCGGGCGCAAACCGACCTTACTCGCCACAACACGTGCGGAAGGCAGCAGCTCATCCCATGAGATGTTGACGCGCGCGAGCGGCCCGACGAGAAACGGCTTGTCATCAACAAGTGCCTGTTTTGCATTCGAGTTCGCCACGGCTTGCTCTTCGATAACCTCAGGATAGTCGCGTATCGGTCTCGTCCACCCGGCTTGAAGCGCGCGAATCTCGCCGACCGTCACTGCGTAGGTCCCCGCCTCATAAAGCGCAAGCATATCGCTCGTGGTATCGAAACGTGGCGTCTGCAATTCACCGAAGAATTCAGCCGTTGCCGCCGCATCGGCTGCGGCGTCACGTAGGCGCTGTGCCATTACATGTAGAGCATCAGCATCAACATCTGCCGTAAAGCCGCCGACCGTCGGTGTAATGGGATGAACTGCGCGACCTCCCACCAACGTACAGAGATCGTTGCCCAGTTTTTTGAGACGTAGCGCGCGCTGTACCACCTCGGGTGTCGTCTCAGCGAGTGGAAAAAATGAGGGAAGTTGCACGAAATCAGGCGCTGCGAACACATAGAGAGCGGTGGCATGATTCTGCAAAAACGAGCCATGGACTAGTAACTGGCGCATCGTACGCGTGCGTTCACTCACCGTAATATCGAGTGCGTCCTCAACGGCAAGCAAGTTAGTTACAAAGTGGTTTGCCGAACATATCCCGCAAACGCGGCTCGTAGCGAGCGGCGCCTCATCATAGCGACGGCCGACGATCATCGACTCGAAAAGTCGCGCCGGCTCCACAACATCGAGGCGTATCTCTTTGACCTTGCTATTCTTAACCTCAATAGAGACGTTGCCGTGTCCTTCGATACGGGCCAAGTGATGGATGTTTAGCTTAGACATCGACAGCCTCCCGTTTGCCGGTGGTTCCTGCCGCACTTTCGGCCGCGTGTTCCCGTGCATATTCCTGCGCAGCATTATAGATGGCGAGCAACTCACCAAAGGCTACCGCATCACAGCCCATCGCCGCCGCATAGTCGCGTGCCGCATCGAGGTTAGCGTCGCGTGCCAGCCCGCGACACGCCGCACACGGCCGCCCCGAGCTCACGCACATTGCTTCACACCCACTGCGTGCCACCAATCCGAGACAGGGGGTGCCCATGAGCCAAAAGCAGGTGTTCTCGGATATTTTGCACTCCCCACAGAGCGATTGACGCTGCGGATTATCAACGAGGCGACGCAATGCACGCTGAAGCACCCGTGAGAATTCAAGTGGCTCAATCGGGCAGCCGGGAATCACGAAATCGACCTCGATGTACGCCGAAAGTGGCGCCGGTTCGCGGCGATCTTTCGCCACCTTATCGGCATCTGGGCCATAGACGGTCTGCGCATGCTCTTCCAGCAGCCCGCGCTCGCGCACTAACGCCGGCACCCCTCCGGTTGCAGCGCATGCACCCAGTGCAACAACACACGAGGCCGTCTCACGTATCGTTTTAAGGAGCACGACCTGCTCATCGGTCGTTACCGCCCCCTCGATGACGGCGACGTCGTAGGTGTCGGGTAGCTCGGCCGAGGTAACGAGCTGCCAATAGACCAGATCAAAGGTAGAGAGCGTGTCGAGAATCTCGGGGAAATTCGACAGCTGCACCTGACAGCCGAAATCCGACGACAGCGAAAAAATTGCGACACGAGGCTTGGTGGCGTGCATCTACATCGCCTCCTGGAGATTCATCGCTTCCCAGTAGTTAAAGACCGGGCCATCGATGCACGCGTACTGGTGTCCAACTGCACAGTGATTGCACTGGCCGATGCCGCACTTCATGCGCCTCTCAAACGACATAAAGATGCGGTCGACCGGCAGATTCTTTTCACGCATTTTCTCGATAACGAAGCGATACATAACCGGCGGGCCACAGATGACGCCGATGGTGTTGGCCGGATCGACCTCGATCTGGTCAAAGAGTCTTGTCACGAGTCCGACCTCGCCATCCCACGTTTCATCGGGCGTGTCGACCGTCATAATCAGGTTAAAGTCTTCTCGATGGCGCCACATATCGAACTGTTGACGAAAGAGTATCTCGTCAGGATTGCGTGCACCGAGCAAAATTGTGACGGTGCCAAACGCCTGGCGCTCGTCGTGGATATGGTTAATGAGCGACTTAAGCGGTGCGATACCGAGGCCGCCGGCAACGAGCAGAACGTCGTGACCCTTCATGTCTTGGAAGGGAAAACCGCGCCCAAACGGTCCGCGCAGCCCGACAACGTCACCGCAGCTCATCTCATGAAGTGCGCCGGTCACCGTTCCCGAGTTACGCACACACAGCTCGATAAAGCCCTTCTTTGAGGGGGCCGACGAAATCGATATCGGTGCCTCGCCCACTCCGAAGATGGAGAGCTCCATGAACTGGCCCGCATTGAAGTTAAAGTGTTCACGCACCTCGTGATCGATGATGCGAAACTCAAAGAGCGTTTCTTTTTCGGTCAGCGGCGTTATCGAGGTAATGCGTGCCGCCCACGGCCGGTACGGATTTTGTTCGAGCGCACGGTAGGCCTTCGAGGCATCGACACGAACGTGTTTTTTCATCGTCTACGCCTCCCCTTCCCCTACGTCGCCCTGAAGTGCAGCGACGACACGGCTCGGGTTGATGCCGACCTTGCACGCTGTATAGCAGCGCCCGCATCCCACGCACATCGTCTTGCCATATCGCGCCGGATAGGCCCAGAATTTGTGGTAGAAGCGATGGCGCACTCTGCTCGCACGTGTGGGACGGAAATCGTGCCCACCGGCGACTTCGGCAAACTGCGAATTCAGACATGAATCCCAGCAGCGCACCCGTGAGCCGGTCACCCCATTAGCGTCAAGTTCATCGACGATATCAAAGCAGTAACAGGTCGGGCACACCGCACTACATGCGCCACATGAAAGACAGCGCGAGCCAATCTCTTCCCACAGCTCCTCGTCGTAACGCGCATCAAAAAGGAGTGGAATCTGCGTCGTGTCCGGAGCCTCGCCAAGCGTTTGGCGAAAGCGTGCGACGTGTTTTTGAAGCGCTCGCGTATCCTCGGCCGTCGCCTCACGTGTCTCAACGAGCGTGTCGAGCAACTGCGCACCTTCAACGCTACTGCACTGCACGAAGTATGCATCGCCAATATCGGTGAGATAGAGATCGTAGCCCTGCAAGACTTCGTTGGCGCCAAACATGTGACACACGCAGCTCTGACGTGGCGTGCAACTCACGCCCACAATGAGCGTGCTCTCGCGTCGTGCTTTATAGTACGGATCCTCGTAGTCGCCTAAGAAGACCTTGTCGGTCATCAAGATGGCATTGAGGTCACAGGGGTGTACGCCGAAAAGAATGCGTTTACGATCATCCTTGACGGTCTCGACAACCTCACCGTCGGCCGAGTTATAGCGTAAAAGCGCCTCTTTCGGCTTCAGAAAGTAGGCCGTTGGGGGCACAATCGTCGTCGGATAATCAAGCACAACGCGCGCACCACATGTAACCGGCGCAAAGACATACGCCAAACCCTTGGCTATCGGTGCGATGACCTCATAGTCGACGGCAAGGCCCTCGATAAACGTCGGTATCTGGTCTTTTTTGAGGACACGAAAAAACATGCACCTATTATATCATGGTGAGTAAATCTGCTACGTAAGCACACGAATTTTCTAGGTGAAGAACAGGCCGACTTCGCGCTCTGCCGAGGCAACCGAGTCTGAGCCATGGATAACGTTCGCATCGACGAGCAGTCCAAAGTCACCACGAATCGTACCGGGCGCGGCCTCGGCTGGATTCGTCGGTCCCATCAGCTTGCGGCACACGGCCACGGCATTCGGACCGGCAACAAGCATCTTAACGACAGGACCCGAGGTAATGTATTCGATAAGACTCTCATAAAAAGGTTTGCCTTCGTGCTCGGCATAGTTTGCCGCTGCCTGCGCAGGCGTTAACGTCGCAAGCTCGAGACGTTCAATACACAGTCCTGTGTCTTCGATGCGCGCGATAATGCGACCTACCTTACCACCCGCAACGGCATCAGGCTTAATCATCAGATACGTCTTCTCGCAGCTCATCGTCTTCTCCCTACTCGATATTTTCCGGAGCGGTGAGCATCGGATCGATGGCCATCGGCTCATCGAGCTCTCCGGCTCCGTCACTATATGCGCCGGAGCTACTGCTGCCACTCTCCTGCACATCGGAGTCGCCGTCCTCCGTCTCAGAATTCGGCGTATCGCTTGACGTGACGCTCGTAATCTTCCAACCGATACCATCACGTACGAGCGTGAAGATCAAGATTGTTTGCCGCCCGCGTGCATCTTCAGCGATCACTCGGATAATATTGGTATTCATGCGACCTTCAACGTCATCGATAGAGTACTGTGCCTGCAGCGGAACGACCTGTGCCATGTAGGCATCAGCACGCTCGGGTGTCGTATCCCAGAACTCACCCACACTGTTCATGGCGCCGTATTCATCGAGTGCGCCGTACACAACGTCAATCGCCAACGGGTAGCCGAGACCGAAGTAATACGCCGCCCCTAAAGCAGCGAGCGCAAGTACCAATATGCCTGCAAAGAAACCGAGCAGTACCTTCCACCATAGCCCCTTCGAGGTGCCCGCAGAAAGCTCTTTGCCCTGTTGGATGAGATCGGCCTCGCTCATTGCAAAGTAGTTCGCAACATCCTGTTCGGCGCCGATAGCAACGGCAGCGTGGTGCTCATATGGTGCCGCCGTCTGCATGGCCGCGCTCGTATCGATTGAGCGAATTTCGCCGGTCAACGACGGTGCCTGTGCGACCAGTGCAGCCTCACGAGCAGCAATGCGCGCCTGCGCCTCGGCGAAGGCTTGAGTTGCAGCCGGCGACATGGGCTCGGTGCCAAGCGTGGCGATCGCCTGTCGAAAGATTTCGACAGCTTCATCATCGGAGTCAAGCATCGTGTAAGCGATACCTATCGCCGCCATAACGCGACCGCGATTCTCACAGTTTGGAAAGTCGAGTGCAACTTTAAGCGACTCAAGCGCCGAAAGCGGCTGGTTGAGCTCAAAAAGGCAGAGCGCTAAGTTGTAGAGTGCTTTTGGGCGATTGGGATTCTCAACATCGAGCGCAGCCTTTTTGTAAGCGATGGCCGCCTTATCGATGTTGCCAAGCTTCATCTGCGCCTGCGCAGCGCCGAGGTAGCACCGATAGGACTTCTCACACTCGGGATAGCTTGCAGCGAGTTCATAGCTTTCAGCTGCCGCGGAAAAATCTCCCAGTTTCGTGTAGGCAATCGCCATATTTGAGTAGATGGCGCTCATCTTGGTATAGGTATCATCGCGCAACGCATTTTGATATACCGTAATGGCATCGGCATAGCGTTGAAGCTGCAAAAACGCGTTACCCGCCTGATGAAAGGCCGCTCCGTTACCGCGTGCAATGCCCGGCTCTGCGCTCTCCAAAAACTCCTGCGCAGCTTGGGCATACTGTCCACAGCGATAGCTAATCTGGCCCTGTTCGAAGCGTTCCTGGTTCACGGCTGTTCCCCCTACAACGCGGCTTTTGCGGTATCTACCAGTTTAGCAAATGTTTTCGGTTCGTTAATGCTTAAATCGGCGAGTACCTTGCGATCGAGCTCGACTCCCGCTTTGCTGAGCCCGTGCATAAAACGACTATAGCTCATGTCGTGGTTACGCGCCGCGGCGTTAATGCGTGTTATCCAGAGGCGGCGAATATCGCGTTTCTTAGTGCGGCGATCACGGTACTGATACTGCAACGAATGCTGTACCTGCTCTTTTGCTGCACGGTAACTACGCGACTTCGCACCGTAATATCCCTTGGCGCGCGACAATACCACGCGACGTTTCTTGTGAGCGGCAACCGCCCGTTTTGCTCGTGCCATTGTTCTTCCTCCTCGCTCGGCTCGTACGCCTAGCTCAAGCCAAGCTTGCGATTGACCATCTTAGTATCGGCCTGTGAGACCGGTCCCTCTTTGCGAAAATTACGTTTACGCTTCGGCGATTTCTTCGTCAAAATATGGCTCTTAAACGCCTTGCCACGCATCAACTTGCCGCCGCCGGTCACGCGCACGCGCTTTGCGGTGCTTTTGTGCGTCTTCATCTTCGGCATCTTCTACTCCTCGCTCGCTTCCTTGCTTGCTTTTTCGCTCGCTTCTTTTGCCTTCGGTCGCTCTTTACTCGACCTCTCCTTAACCGGCGTGATAAGCATGTGCATGTTGCGTCCTTCAAGCTTCGGCTGGTTCTCGATAACTGCAATCCCTTCAAGATCATCGGCCAAACGCTCGAGTACGCGCAGTCCTAACTCTGGATAGGCCATCTCACGGCCACGGAACATTATCGTTACCTTAACCTTCGCGCCAGCATCGAGAAAGCGTAAGATGTGTCTCTTCTTGGTGTTGTAGTCGCCTACATCGACCTTGGGACGAAACTTCATCTCTTTGATTTCGACGCGCTGCTGATTCTTCTTCGCCGCCTTCGCCTTCTGGCTCAACTCGTACTTGAACTTACCGTAGTCCATAATCTTGCACACGGGCGGATCGGCATGCGGAGCAATCTCGACGAGATCGAGACCCGCATCATCGGCCATGTCGAGCGCCGCGTCGACGCTGTACACACCGAACTGCTCTCCATTCGAGCCGATGAGCCGACACTTCGAAGCGTAGATATCCTCATTTACACGATGTTCGTTAGCTATGACGCACCTCTTCCTACTTCCGTCGTTCGTACCGTCCGAACACACTCTCACAAACAAAAACCCGCCTGCACACGAGCCGACGGGAAATCCGCAAGGGGAGTTTCATGGCCGGCCTTCAGGTGCGTGCCCGCAAGGCGTAGGAGCTGTTGCCCCTAACTTCAACGTTCAGTATAACATACGTTGACACAGGTGTGGGAAAAGTTAGGCTCTCTTAATATAGCGGCCACCCTCACGCGTATCTATCTGGAGTTTCTCGCCAACATTGATAAACATCGGGACCTGAACGACCGCGCCGGTCTCAAGTGTTGCCGCCTTCGTACCACCCTGAACGGTATCGCCTTTGAAGCCCGGCTCGGTCTCGGTCACGGTCAGCTCGACGAACATCGGTGCCTCGACGCCAATCATCTCGCCATCGGCCGTGAGCACTTCAACCTCAGCATTTTCGAGCAGCCACTGCGCTGCATCGCCAATAAAATCGCTGTCGAGCTCAACCTGCTCATACGTGCTCGTGTCCATGAAGTGATACGCCGTGCCATCATGGTAGAGATACTGCATCTTCTTTTTCTCGACGCGTACGTCGTCGAACTTGTCTTGCGGACGAAAGGTGTATTCGACGAGACGACCGCTCTCAAGTTCTTTAAGCTTTGTGCGTACGAACGCCGGCCCCTTACCCGGTTTGACATGTTGGAACTCAACGATAATCTTGCGCTTGCCTTCGTGCATAATGCAGAGACCATTTTTGAATTGAGGGGTGCTGATTGCCATCGTTGCTCCTTCGTTTCCCGTTGCGCCTGTGCGCTCCGTATCTGCAGCTATACGCCTAGTTCCACAAGTTCTTTGGGCGATGTCGTGAGGTTATGATATCCCGTCTCAGTCACCAGCACAAGGTCCTCTATGCGCACGCCAACTTCACCGGGGATGTAGATACCCGGCTCGACGGTGGTGAGCATGCCGGTATCGTATGTGTCTTCGGAGTTCGGCGAACAGTTCGGTCGTTCGTGGATAGCAAGCCCAACGCCGTGACCGGTGCCGTGGCCGAAAAACTCGCCATACCCGGCTGCTTCGATGACGGCACGTGCGGCGCTATCGATATCTGCACAGGCCACACCGGCTTTTAGCCTCTTGAGGGCGGCCTCCTGCGCCGCGAGCACGGTCAGGTAAACCTCACGTTGTCGGTCGCTCGCACGTCCCACACAGACGGTGCGCGTCATGTCAGAGTGGTACCCATCGACAACTGCGCCAAAGTCCATCGTCACAAGATCGCCCTCTTGGATGGCGTAGTCACTTGGCATGGCATGCGCCATCGAGCCATTCATGCCAGCCGCCACGATAACCGGAAACGATATCGCCTCAGCGCCCCGTGCACGCAGCGCAAACTCAAGCTCAAACGCGATGGCGCGTTCGGTCACACCCGGCTTGACCATACCAAGGATATGCGCAAACGTCTCATCAGCGATACGCTGAGCGGTCGCAATACGTGCAATCTCATCGGCCTCTTTGATGGCCCGACATTCCTCCACAAGCTGACGAGTCGCAACGACTTCACCGCCTTTGATTGACTCTGCAAGCTCCTCACGCCACCGGCAAAACGCACCGTAGCTGACGGTATCCTCGATGCCGATACGGTGGACTTTTTGTGTGGTGCGTTGTTCGGCGAGCGCTTCGATCGTTTTCGCGCGCACTTCATGGCGTGCAAGTACGGCCTCCCACTGCGTGGCGACGGCCTGCCCGCTCGCAACTTCGTAATAACGCGAGTCGATATAGACGGTCGCCGTCTCAGATGTCACAAGTGCGACGTGCGGATTTCCAGCATCGGCGATTCCCTCAAAACCGGTGGCATAGACGACGTTGGCCGAGTGGTTGATGATAAGCGCATCGAGCCGCTCCTCGCGCATCGCTGCGCGGATTCGGCTTAACCGGTCAGGAACAGGGCACTTAGGAATCGATGAGCGCATCTATCCCCCTCTTGTAGCTTGCAATACCGCCGCCGGAAAATTGCGCATGGCACACCGGTGCAATGACGCTCGTGGCGCGAAACTCCTCGCGCGCGGTGATGTCGGTTAGGTGCACCTCGATGACCGGCACCTCGCAGCACGCCACCGCATCGCGCAGCGCAATACTGTAGTGGGTGTAGGCGGCCGGATTGAAGACGACACCATCATAGCGGCCAGCCGCCTGATGGAGTGCCTCGATGAGCTCTCCTTCAAAGTTCGAGGTCAGCACCTTAATTACAACATCACGTTCGTGCCCATACGCGATAAGCTCGGCCATCAACTCGTCGAGCGTCTGCGTGCCGTACATCTCCGGCTCTCGCGTGCCGAGCATGTTGAGATTTGGCCCGTTGAGCACCAGCATCTTCATGAGATGGCCTGCTCCCACGCGCGCAGATGCTCGATGAGTATCTCATCATCGACCGACACGACCTCCCACTGCCCGATATCGGCAAGAAGGACCATACGAACTTTACCGTCACGCACTTTTTTATCGGCACGCAACGCATCCATCATCTGCAAAGGCGTCCAGCGTTCAGCGAGCGGCGCAATACCAAACGCGGTGAGAAGGGCATCTTGGCGCGCAACCGTCTCCATGCTCGCACCTGACATCTGCACGCCGACGCGCGCGGCAAAACGGATACCTTCGGCAACGGCCATGCCATGGGCGATGGCACCATACCCTGCCTCACGCTCGATAGCATGTGCGAGCGTATGCCCATAGTTGAGACATTCGCGTGCGCCGCGATCAAACGGGTCGCTGGCCACGACAATCGCCTTGAACTCCATGCAGCGCAGTATTAGCTCGGTACAGAGAGCCGCGTCACGAGCACGTAACGCCGCAGCGTGCTCTTCGCAGAACGCGGTCAGTTCTTCGCCCTCGATAAAGGCGGTCTTGGCGACTTCGGCAAGCCCACTCGAAAACTCTGTCTCAGACAGATGTTCGAGGCAGCGGGTATCGGCGAGCACCGCAAGAGGATGGTGGAACGCACCGACCAGATTTTTGCCACCGGCAAGATCGATGGCGGTCTTCCCGCCAATCGCCGCATCAACCATCGAAAGTAACGTCGTCGAAATAAGGGCAAACGCCATCCCGCGCTTGTATATGTGTGCAACGAAGCCGACAAGATCGCTGACTGCCCCTCCGCCAAGCGCAACGATAAGATCATCGCGCTCGACCTGTGCCTGCGCCATCGCGTCGCACAGCTGGCCGACAACGTCCCAAGTTTTGCACGCTTCGCCGGCCGGCACCGTCAAAGCTATCACCTCGGGGGCAGCGGTGGCGGCAGAGCCGGGAACGGTCGTGGTGTTGGCCGTGGCAGCGATGAAGGCGGTTTCATACATAACACCGAACAGCTCTGCCGTATTCTCATCGGCAACGAGCACGATACGACGTGCCGAAGTGGCCGCCAGCACATAGGTCGCAAATATCGCCGTGGGATTCTCACCTACGAACACCGGATACGCAGCTTCGCCGACATCGATATCCATGCGTGTAATGCCATCAAGCTCTTTACGCGGGAAATACCCCATCGAGTTCCTCGCAGATCCTTTCGACAGATTTTTCGGTCGTATCTATCGTAACATCTGCGATGCTATCTGCGGCCATCTTGCGTTCATGATATCTCTGACGAAGTACCGTCTCATCCGCGTCAACGGCGAGCGGGCGGATATCTGCACCCTGTTTCCTCTGTGTGGTGATGCGCGCGCATGCCGTTTCAAATGGCACCGTAAGATGAACAATAACTGCCCGCTGCAGAAGTGCCTGACCGTTACGCGAGTCAAGCACGACACCAGCACCAAGTGCGATGACGGTTGGCTCGGTACGCGCGAGCGTTTCTTGCAAAATCTGAGACTCGTATGCGCGAAAGTGTTCCTCACCATCGGGAACGGCGAAGAACTCAGCGATGGATTTTTTGGTACGAGCAACGATCTCAGCATCGATGTCGGTGAGCAACATCCCCGCGTGCTCAGCGAAGGATCGTGCGATGGTCGATTTACCTGCGCCGGAGACACCGACTAATGCCAGATGGTGCTTCATGAAACATCGGCGGCAGCACGTACAACCCGCCGTAACTCTTCGCGCGACGATGTTGCTCCCCACAAAAGAGCCTGCTCAACGGCCTGTGCGTAGAGCATTTCGCGCCCATCGATGGCTTCGATGCCGCGCTCACGACACTGGCCTACCAGCTTGGTCGTACCCTCCGACGTATAGGCGACGTCAAAAACGGTGCCGGCATACTCCTCAAACCACGAGAGCGGAAAGATAACGTTGTCGTGAGGGTTGAAGCCAAGCGAGGTTGCGTCGATGGCGCAGTCGACACGCTTGCCAGGGGCCGTTGCCACGGCAAAAACCTCCGTGTCGGCATCGGCAAACATCGCACAGAACTTCTGTGTGCGCTTAATCTCACGTCCTACGACGCTTACGCGTGCCGCACCGACACGACAGAGCGCGTAGACAATCGAGTGGGCGGTACCTCCGGTGCCAAACACGAGAAAGGTGCGGTACTCAAGAGGGTCGACGAGGGCTGTAAGTGCCGTAAGAAAGCCGGGAACGTCGGTATTGTGCGCCGCCCAACCTTCATCGGTCCGCACCAACGTGTTGGCAACACCGGTTGCCTGCACCGTATCGCTCTGCGTCTCAGCACCGGTAGCTGCTTCACGTTTATACGGAGCCGTCACCGCCATGCCCGTGTATCTGCCGCTATCAGCGGCCGTTATCAGCGTACAGAACCCTTCCGTCGAACCGGGATCGATTGACCCCATAACGGCATCGCGCCCTTCGTGCACAAAGATGGCGTTATGGATACGCGGCGATAACGAGTGTCCGATTGGCGTGCCGACAACGGCGAAAAGCTCACTCATAGCTCATCGCGTGCCGAGCGTCCCCTGAGGTACCATCGCTCGACGTGGCGCAGTATCAGAGTGTGGCCGAGGTCATAGGTTACGAGCGGCTCTACCATAATGCTCGTCATACCGAGAAGCGTCGCGCCAAGCACATCGGTAAAGAGCTGGTCGCCGACGACAACGCTCTCACGCCGCGTCGAACCAACCTTTTTGAGCGCTGCAAGAAAGGCGAATGGGAGCGGCTTGATAGCTTTTGCGACGATATCGCTGCCAAGATACTGAGCAACGTCATAGCATTGATGGTGCCAGCTATTCGAAACGAGGCACAGCTTGATGCCGGCCGCCTGCATGCGATCGTACCATTCCTTGATATCCGCGCCGACTCGACGTGTGTCACGCGGCATGAGCGTATTGTCGAGGTCGATGAGGAGCGTCGTCTTACCCTGTGCGCGTAGCCACGCAGGTGTGATGGCAAGTACCGATGTCAGGTAGTGCTGTGGGATAGCCATTACTGCCCGAATATGCTCATCATTTTTTGGACAGCCACGTTATGCTCCTCATAGGTGTGTGAGAACGTATGCTCTCCGGTCTTGCTTGTCAATGCGAAGTAATAGTATTCACTCTGAGCAGGAAAGGCCGCCGCGTGCAACGATGCCCGTGAAGCAGAGCCTATCGGCCCCGGTGGCAGGCCATAGTTAACGTAGGTATTGTAGGGGCTCTCGGTCTGCGAGTCGACAATGGTCGGGATGACCTCATTCATGCGTCCCGGTGGCAGCAAAAACTGAAACGTTGAATCCATCTGTAGCATCATGCCAATGGCAAGGCGATTCTCGATAACGCTCGCCACAAGCGGGCGTTCATCGTCAAGACTTGCCTCACGCTCGATTATCGACGCGATAGTCACGAGCTCTTGGACGGAATGCTGTGCGAGGCGTTCGGCCGGCACTTCGAGCTCGTTCCATACCGTGTCGAATTTCTCGAGCATTCGCGCACAGACATCATGTGGGGTAGCGTCGCCTTCGAGCTCGTAGGTATCGGGAAAGAGAAAACCTTCGAGTGAATTATCGTAGGCACCTTCAAGATAAGGGTAGCTATCTGCAAATTCGGGCACCGCGCTATGCGCATACGCAGCAAACTCCGGTGCCGGAATACCCATCTGTTCCTCAATAGTAAGTGCTATATCGTCGATACGTAGCCCTTCGATAACGGTGACGAGAACGACATTTTCGGGCAACGGCGGCAATGCAAGTGCAATAATCGCTTCGTCGTAGTTACTGCCGGTCGCCATGCGATGTCTACCTGCGTTAAAGACCACATCATCGTGCTGACGCGCCACAAGCCTGAACATGTTCGGATTATCGACGATACCGTGCTCGACAAGGATGTCGGCAATCTGTGTCGTCGTTGCGCCTTCCGGGATTGTTACTATGACTTCTTGCCCCGGCTCGACATCCGGCCCCATGGGGCGCAAGAGCACAAACCAACCAGCAGCGAGAATACTCCCGATAAGCATCACGATGACGGTGAGCACCGCGAATGCAATAATCGGCCCCTTACTGCGCGTAGGCTTGAGAGATTCGGTCATACGATAAGGTTCGCTTCCATAACGAGCGTTTCCGTAATGAGCGCGAAACTCCGTGTCAGTTTTTCTTTCGGTCTTTCGTGGAGTCGGAGATGGCGTTTTGCGCGAGGTTTCGACCGTCTTTTGCTTGCGCTCACTGCGCCGCGACATGCCCGGTCGGTACGTTGGCTGTTCGGTCACTTTTTGCTCCCTCACCCGTATTCCACCTACCCCAACATCTCTGTGTTAAATCGTGCACTCGAAAAATCAAGATACGACTGTAGAATTATCGCTGCTGCCATCATATCAATTTTTTCTCGCGCCTGTCGTGCATCCATACCTACCTCACGAAGCGCACGTGCGGCTTCCTTCGACGAGTTACGCTCATCGTAGAAAACAACATCGATATCGAACGGTGCAAAAAGTTCGGCAGCATCGTCACGAATACGCTGCGCCTGTGGACCCTCATCGCCCGCGAGAGTCCGTGGAAGTCCCACCACAAGACATACGGGTTCATAGTCGTCAAGCAGGCGACTGAGCGGGCGCTTGTCCGAAGCAAGGGCACGTCGGTCAAGCACGACGAGTGGGGTTGCGACGACACCGCGATCATCGGAGATCGCCACGCCAATGCGCGCTTCACCGATATCGAACCCAAGGATACGACCGGCCGCCATTTAAGCTCCCAACGTTTTGCGCACGTGCGCAATCGCGGCGTCGATGTGTGCCGTATCGTCGGCACCGCCCTGCGCCATCGTCGGCTTACCCCCACCGCGACCACCGAGGGTATCGTTAATATCGCGCACGAGTGCCGCGGCATCGAAGCCAGCGGCAACGGCCTTGTCGGTGCCGGCAGCAAGATAGATGGTCTTTTCTTCATCGGGATGTTTTGTGATGAGCACGACGGCGTCGAGACCTTTCGCCCGTAGATTGTCCCAGAAGACTTTGAGCTCCTCGACCTCGCGCACGCGCTTAATGTGGGGAACGGCAACGCGGTAACCGTCTACCTCGAACATGTCCCCCTCGATAATCTTTTCGACAAAGCCACTCGGCGATGATTTCACCTGTTTGAGTCGAGATTTCATATCTTTAATCTCGGCGACAAGTTCATCGGTCCGCGCGGCAAGCTTATCTTCGCGCTCAACGCTCCATCGATACGCCTCAAGACCGGTAACCGCTTCGATGCGTCGAAGACTTGCACCCACACTCGATTCCTTCACGATCCTGAAAGAGCCGATTTCAGAGGTGTGGCCCACGTGAGTACCGCCGCAGAGTTCCTTACTAAACGCGTCATCGAGAGTTCCGACGCACACCACGCGAACGACCTCTTCGTATTTCTCCCCAAAGAGCGCCATCGCACCCTTCTCACGCGCCGCTTCGAGAGACATTGTGTCGGTCTCTACCGCAATATTTTCGGCTATCTTTTCGTTGACGAGTAGTTCGATGCGACGCAGTTGTTCAGTAGTCAGTGCCTCGAAATGCACGAAGTCGAATCTGAGCTTTTCGGGAGTCACTTCGCTTCCCGCCTGCGTCGCATGAGAGCCGAGCTCATCACGCAATACTTGATGCAACAGGTGAGTCGCCGTATGATTGCGCGCTCGGTACGGGCACGCATCGTCGACAGAGGTATCGGTCGTGCTCTCAGCCATGTCCCACGAGGCATCCTTGGTGCCGGCGCGCGCACGTTCTTTTTGCTCGACCATCGCTGCATCGAAGCCAGCAAGATCGACGGTTACGTTGTGCTCAGCTGCAATCTCGACCGTGAGATCGATGGGAAAGCCGTAGGTATCGTGCAGCTCGAAGGCGATTGTGCCGGGAAGCTCTTTGTTTTTTCCGAGCTCAGCGAGTGCGCGGTCAAGGTAACCAAGCCCCGTACGCAACGTCGCCGCAAAGCGCTCTTCCTCGGCACCGACGATACCGGCGATAAGATCGCGGTGTTGGCGCAGCTCAGGGTAGGCATCACCCATTATGTCGATGACCTTGTCGACCATCTCAATCATAAACGGTCGTTCGATATCGAGTAGGCGGCCATATCGCACGGCACGACGCAACAGACGGCGCAACACATAACCCCGTCCTTCGTTAGACGGCAGGACGCCATCGGCGATGAGAAACGCGACGGCACGTGCGTGATCGGTAATGATACGCAGCGCGATGTCATCCTGCTCATCGGCACCATACGTGCGCCCACTGATAGCTGCCGCGAGCGCCATAATGTCTTGCATGAGATCGATGTCGTAGTTTGAGCGCACATCTTGCAAAATTGCGGCCATGCGCTCAAGGCCGAGACCGGTATCGATGCTCTGCTTCTCAAGCGGCGTCATCGTGCCGTCCTCGGCGCGGTCAAACTGCATGAACACGAGGTTCCAGTATTCGACGAAACGATCACAGTCACAGCCTACCTGGCAATCTTCGCCGCAGCCCCACTCCTCGCCGCGGTCGTAGTAAAGCTCGCTACACGGTCCACACGGCCCCGTCGGGCCGGCCGCCCAGAAGTTATCCTCCTCGCCAAGGCGCACGACGCGCTCGGCCGGAATGCCCGTGCACGCGACCCACAGTTCGGCGGCCTCGTCGTCGTCGGTAAAGACGCTCGCCCACAGGCGCACGGGGTCGAGGTTGAGTACGTCGGTCGAGTACTCCCACGCCCACGTAATCGCCTCACGTTTGAAGTAGTCACCGAAGCTAAAGTTGCCGAGCATCTCGAAAAACGAGAGATGACGACCGGTCGTGCCGATAATGTCGATGTCGTTGGTACGCACGCACTTTTGTGCGCTGACCGCGCGTACATACGGCACCGATTTCACACCAAGAAAAACCGGCTTAAACGGTACCATCCCGGCGACCGTCAGCAGGAGCGAAGGGTCCTCAGGAACAAGCGAGGCGCTCGGCACACGCGTTGCGCCTTTCGCTTCAAAAAACGAGAGAAATGATTCACGAATGTCAGCGGTTTTCACAGGATAGTGCCTCACAGGGGTCTTAGACTGCGCGCGGGTGCTCGCCGCTATGCGCTCCACTGGTTGCGTGGCTTGCGTGTGCGCTTTTTCTTTGGCTTGCGTGACTTCGATTTTGGCTTGGCAGGCTTTGATGTGCCCGGCTGGAGGGTATCGGACTGCGCGTTGCCACCACGCAGACGCGCAGCAAACGCTGCGAGCGCACTGCCTCCCCCAAAAAATCCGTTAACGGTATCGCTGACCGAGCCAACGGTCACCGCGATTCCCTCGACGGTCTCAACGATCGTCGAGATGCGCGCGAGTTCGGTATTGACCTGCTCAACCGTCTCGTTTGCCTTATCGACGAGCGGCACAATCTGCCCGCGCAGTTCAACGACGGTCGTATTCGCCTCTTTGAGCGTCGTGTCGGCCGTTGCGAGAAGGTCGCGTGCCCGCCATAGCACGGCAGCAAGCACAACAAGCACCACGACACCGGCAGCGGTCAGTAGCGCCAGAAGCCAACCCGTTACCGTTGGAGCATCCATTCCCAGTATCGTCATGCCTCTCCCCTTTCACCCTCCAATACCGCACATTCGTTGAAGTTAATTGTACCACCCTTAGGTGAAGATGCCGAATGTGCGAGAGACAGATTCAGCCAAGAGAGTTGAGTGGAACAAGGAGGTCGCTGAGGTCGGTGCCCAAAACAGGCAGGTTATCGGTACAGCTACAGCCGAGTGGTGCATTGCCGTGCGCAAGATCACGTGCCATCTCGAGCACATCGCCCATCACCGCACTTGCAGCCGCACCGGCACCGGCACCGGCACCGTAGAACATGAGGTCACCGACGGCATCACCGGTGACGTAGATAGCGTTATAGGCATCGTTTACGGCGGCGAGCTGGTGTTTAGTCGGCACCATCACGGGACGTACAAAGATTTCGATACCGGCCGTGGTACGCTTCGCAACACCGAGCAGTTTGATGACCGCATCGTTCGCGCGTGCCATCTCGATGTCGTCCAGTGTAATGTGTGAGATACCCTTTACCGGCACCTGATCGAGCGTCAGATGCGAATTAAACGCAATCGAGGCGAGAATGGCAATCTTTGCGGCAGCATCGTGTCCCTCAACGTCGGCCGTTGGGTCGGCCTCGGCATATCCGAGCTCCTGTGCCTGCATTAACGCCTTGTCGTAGGCGAGCCCGTCGCGTGTCATCGCAGTCAGGATGTAGTTTGTCGTTCCATTTAAGATACCCATGACCTGCGTAATCTCGTTAGCAATAAGCGAGCGTTTAAGCGGCTCGATAATCGGAATGCCGCCGCCCACACTTGCCTCGAAACGCACATCGCAGCCGTTCTGATCGGCGAGTGCAAAGAGCTCCTTGCCATCTGTCGCCATGAGCGCCTTATTCGCCGTCACCACGTTACGCCCCGATTCGAGCGCACGCACGATAAGATCGCGTGCAATGGTCGTGCCCCCGATAAGCTCAATAACGATATCGAGCTCCTCGTTATCGACGACCTCAAACGCATCGGTCGTACAGATAGCCGCATCGAGACCCAGCTGTGCAAAGCGTGCCGACGTGCGATCGGCACACATTGCAAGCTCAACCTCGATACCGAGACGGCGCGCAAAGTCATCGCGATGACTCGCAAAGATATCGACGACCCCGCCGCCAACGGTTCCGAGCCCTATCAAGCCAACCTTAATAGTCATAGTGCTATTGTACCTTATCGAACACGTCACATCTCAGCAGGTCATCGTACGTCTCACGGCGCACAACCCATCGCCACTGCCCCTCTTTGACCCACACCACTCCCGGACGTACCTGCTTGTTGTAGTTGTTCGAGAGGCTCTGCGCATACGCGCCCGTTGCACATACGCACAGGATGTCACCAACCTCGGCCTCCTGCAGCGGCCCATCGCTGACCACGATATCACCGCTCTCGCAGTGCTTACCAGCTACCGTTGCCGTCGTCGTGCGTGGCCTGTCGGCCTTGTTCGCAATCAACGCCTCGTAGTGCGCATCGTAAAGCGACGTGCGAATGTTGTCGCTCATGCCACCATCGACGCTCACGTAGGTACGCACGCCCGGAATCTCCTTGATGACCCCCACGGTATACAGCGTCACGCCTGCGTTGGCCACAATCGAGCGGCCCGGCTCAACGGCCATGCGCGGAACGGGCAGCCCGTGCTTGGCGCACTCTTCCTTGATGTCATCGATGACGACCTTGCCGTACTCTTGAATCGTCGCCGGCTCATCGGGCACGCCATAGGCCACGCCGAGCCCCCCACCGGTATCGAGCAGCCGCGTCTCAACGCCGACTTCACGCTGAATTTCGGCGATAAACGCCACAATAGTGCGAATCGCCTCACTAAAGCTCTGGAGCGCATATATCTGTGAGCCGATGTGAATGTGCAGCCCCTCGTAGTCGAGCCCCTCAAGCGCGACGGTGCGCTTGACTGCCTCAAGTGCGAAGCCCTGATTGAGGCCAAAGCCGAACTTCGAGTCCTCGGCACCGGTGCGGATGTAGTCGTGCGTATCAGCCTCAATACCAGGAGTAACGCGCACGAGTACCGGCTGTACGATACCGCGTTCTACCGCGAGTGTCGAGAGCCGTTCAAGCTCCTCAAAGCTATCGACAACGATGCGGCCAACGCCCGCCTCAAGACACTCAATGAGCTCGGTATCGGTCTTGTTGTTGCCGTGCACGTAGATGTTGGCGGAATCAAAGCCAGCGCTGAGCGCAATGGCGAGCTCCCCGCCGCTACTCACGTCAAGACAACACCCTTCGCGCTGCACAAGTTCAGCCATCGTACGGCATAAAAACGCCTTGCCGGCGTAGACGATATCGACCTCGTCCCAGTGATAGCGCGTCCATTTTACGTAGTCACGCAGCTGAGTCACGATAGTTTGTTCATCCATCACGTAGAGTGCCGTGCCGGCCTCATGCGCGAGCGCTACCATATCAACGCCGCCGATGACGAGATGGCCGTCGATGATCTCGGTCGTCTCGGGCAGCACGTTGAGCAAATCGGCCGCGGTCTTCATGTCGGCCACCGCAGGCGGACGCTGTGATACGGGTTTGCTCATGGCTACATCCTTTCCGGTGCGGCGATGCCGATAAGATTGAAGGCAGCGTGAAGGGTGATGCGCGTTGCGTCGCAGAGTGCGAGCCGCTCCTCGTTCGCAACGCTTTCTTCATCGATAACACGGCAGTGCGCATAGAAGTGGTGAAACGCGGCGGCGAGCTCCTCGGCGAAGTGCGTGAGCTTGTGCGGTGCGAGGTCGCGTGCAGCGAGCTCGACGATGTCGGGAAATTCGCTCAGCTTACGAATGAGAGCCGTTTCTGCCGTGTGCGTATATTCTTCCCCGAAATTACGAGTGCTCGAGGCGTCGTGTAAGCAGGAGTGCAAGCCGATTTGGCGCGGAGCGACCTGTTTCTGGTCGTGAGCACGAATCGTTGCGCAGTGCGACGAACTTAGACGGCGTCTCGTGTGCTCGCACTTGCGGAGCAGACTACATATACGCGCATGGGCATATTGTACGTAATATATCGGGTTGTCGGCACTCTGCTCAGCGGCAACGGCAAGGTCGAAATCGACCTGCTGGTCGGTCGAGCGACGCAAAAACCAGTAGCGCGTCGCATCGGCACCGACTTCGTCGACGAGCTCCTCGAACGTCACCATCTCACCGGTGCGCTTACTCATACGAACCGGCACGCCATCGCGGAAGAGGTTGACGAGCTGGCCAATCACCAGCTCAAGCGCACCTTCATGGCCGAGCGCAGCGGCTGCCGCCAACATACGTGCCACGTAGCCGTGATGATCGGCACCCCAGATGTTGATAATCCGCTCGAAGCCGCGGTCGAACTTATCTTTGTGATATGCAATATCAGCGGCAAAGTACGTATACGAGCCGTCGGCCTTCACAAGTACGCGGTCCTTGTCGTCACCGAAATCGGTCGTACGAAACCACCGCGCACCTTCATGTTCATAGAGGTAGCCGCCTTCTTGCAGCACGTCGAGCGTGCGCTCGATAGCGTTCGGCTCACCTTCATAGAGCGTACGCTCAGAGAACCACACGTCAAAGTCCACGCCGAAATCATGGAGAAACTTCTGCATGTGTTCGAGCACCATCTCATAGCCGAGCTCACGAAAATGTGTTTCACGTTCGCTTTCGGGGCGTTCGACCCACGCCTCGCCCTCGCGCTCTTTAATTTGCTCGGCAAGATCACGGACGTATGCCCCCTGATAGCACTCTTCCGGCATCGCAATGATACCGCCACAGAGCTCGAGGTAGCGCAAGGAGAGCGAACGCGCAAAGATGTCCATCTGCACACCGGCATCGTTGATATAGAACTCGCGCTCAACGTTGTGTCCGGTGGCAGTAAGCAGGCGCGCCATGCTGTCACCAAGCGCAGCCCAGCGCCCATGCCCCACGTGCATAGGACCGACCGGATTGGCACTGACGAACTCAACCTGCACCTTCTGCCCGGCACCGACATGAGAGCTACCGTACGCAAGGCCGCGTGTGAGGATATCGGCGACGATTGCGCCACGCGCGGTTGCCGACAGGTACATATTAATGAAACCGGGGCCAGCGATCTCAACACGCTCGATATCGTCCGAGCGTTCAATGTGTATCGAAATAATCTCGGCAATCTCACGTGGATTGCGCCCTACCTGCTTGGCACAGCGCAACGCGATTGTCGAGGCCCAGTCGCCGTGCTCGGCGTCGCGTGGGCGCTCAATGCCCGCATCGGGCAGCTCAGTGGTATCGCCAAAGTCCAGCTCGCCGGCGGACACCGCAGCTGCAAGCGCATCGCTTACGAGGCGTTCAACGGTATCTTTCATGCGGCCTCCTCGGCAAACTGAGAATTGTAGAGATCAGCGTAAAAGCCGTCGGCAGCAAGCAATTCCTCATGCGTGCCGCTTTCAACGATGCGCCCCTCGTCCATCACGAGGATAACGTCAGCATCACGAATCGTCGAGAGACGGTGTGCGATGACGAAGCTCGTGCGTCCCTTCATCAGCCGACTCATCGCCTCTTGGATAAGCCGCTCGGTACGCGTGTCAACGCTCGACGTCGCCTCGTCGAGAATCATAATCGGCGAGTCGGCCAGAATGGCCCGCGCAATCGTGAGGAGCTGGCGCTGGCCGACGCTGATGTTGTCGGCATCTTCGGCAAGCACCGTCTCGTAGCCGTTCGGTAGCACGCGAATAAAGTGGTCGGCCAGCGCCGCCTTTGCAGCCGCCTCAATCTCACCGCGTGAAGCTCCCTCGCGCCCATATGCGATGTTCTCGGCAATCGTGCCGTTAAAGAGCCACGTATCCTGTAAGACCATACCAAACAACGTGCGCACGTCGGCACGCGTCATCGTCTGTGTATCGACCTCATCGACCGCAATACGTCCCTTATCGATTTCGTAGAAGCGCATGAGCAGGTTGACGATTGTCGTCTTGCCTGCACCGGTCGGGCCGACGATAGCGACCATCTGTCCCGGCTTCACCTCAAGCGTAAGGTTGCGAATAAGCGGCTTGTCCGGCGCATAATCGAAGTCAACCGCATCAAACGCCACGGCACCCTGCGGCGAGGTAACCGTGCTCGGATGAGGTACGTCAGGTGCCTCTTCGTCTTCTTCGAGAAGCATGAAGACGCGCTCGGCGGCGGCAATGGTTCCTTGGATGACGTTTGCCATCTGTGCAACCTGCACAATCGGCTGCCCGAACTGCTGCACATATTGGATGAACGCGAGAATGAGACCGATTGCCAGCTGCCCAGACGCGGCGAGCATCGCCGCATAGACGACGATGATGACGTATTGGATGTTATTGAGGAAGTAAACGATAGGCATCATTACGCTCGAGGCAAACTGCGCCTTCCACGCACTACCAAAGAGCGTATCATTCGTCTTCGAGAACTCCCGAACCGAAGCCTCTTCGCGGTTAAAGACCTTGATGATGTTGTGCCCGCCGTAGTTTTCCTCAATCTGCCCATTAAGCATGCCGAGGAGCTTCTGCTGTGCGCCAAAGAACTTCTGCGAACGCGGCGCAATGAGTGCGGTAGCCACGATTGTGAGTGGCACCACGATAAGCGAAACAATCGCAAGTTGCCAGCTAATAACGAACATCATAATGAGGATACCGAGCAACATAAAGAGCGACATCAGCGTCTGCGCCATAACCTGTTGCAGATTCGTACTCATGAGATCGATATCGATAGTAATCTTCGAGAGAATCTCGCCATACGTCTGTTTATCGAAAAACGACAGCGGAAGCCGGTCGAGCTTTTCCGAAACGCGGCGGCGCAACGAGCGCACGAGGTTTTGCGTAATGGTAACGGTCAGCGACTGCTGGACATACGTCAGGAGCGCACCGGTCACGTAGAGTACAATGAGCGCCAGCATGACCGCGCCGATATAGCCGAAATCGATGTCGAGCGACGTCATACCCTGCGCCTTGACGAGCACACCCTCCTGCAAGCCCTCGGCGAGGCGGTTGGTCGCAAGCGACATCACCTTAGGACCTGCGACGAGACAAGAGACACCGGCGATGCTAAAGAGCGACGCAACGGCGAGCTTAATGTTGTCGCTGCCAAGCGCACGGAAAAGCTTGGCCGTCGTCGCACGGAAGTCGGCCGCCTTCTCAGTTGACGGTGCGGCGTGCGAACCCGGACCAAAGCCCATCGAGCGACTCGCCTTCGGCCGCGTATCGTCTGACGGTAGCGTGCTAGCCATCGTCGCCCCCCTCCGCCAATTCCTCGGGGGTCAGCTGGGACGCAGCAATCTCCTGATAGACCTTACAGCAGGCCAGAAGCTCGTGATGGGTACCGTGTCCGACGATTCTTCCCCCATCGAGCACGAGGATAGCGTCGGCATCTGCTATCGTGGAAATACGCTGAGCAACGATGAGAGCAACCGAGCCGGCAAGTTCAGGTACGAGTGCCTCACGCAGCTTTGCGTCGGTCTTAAGATCAAGTGCGCTAAACGAATCGTCGAAGAGGTAGATGCCGGGACGCCGCACGATGGCGCGCGCGATGGCGATTCGCTGCTTCTGCCCCCCGCTAAAGTTCGCGCCACCCTGCGAGACGGGGCTATCGATGCCGTCGGACTGCGTGGCGACGAACGCCGTTGCCTGCGCAATATCGAGCGCTTGTTCGACCTCATCATCGGTGGCGTCTTCTTTGCCGAAGCGTACGTTTTCGGCAATCGTGCCACTGAAGAGCGTCGCCTGTTGCGGTGCATACGCAATGAGCTCATGCAGACGATGTTGACTCAGTTGTTGCACATCGATGCCGTGCACCAGCACGGTGCCGGCGGTTACGTCGTAGAGTCGCTCGATGAGGTTGAGAATCGTTGACTTTCCCGATCCGGTCGAGCCGATAATCGCCGTTACCTCACCGGCCTTTGCCGTAAACGTAATATCACGCAGCACCGGCTCGGCGCTACCGGGGAAAGCGAACGCGACATCACGAAACTCAACCTCGGGCGTCGTGCCTGCCGTATCGACAGGGCTCACAGGGTCTTCGATGACCGGCTCGACCTCAAGGACATCATTGATACGCTCGGCCGAAACGCTGGCGCGCGGATACATCACGAATATCATCGAAAGCATGACGACGCTAAAGAGAATCTGCATGGCGTACTGCAAAAAGGCCATCATATCGCCAAGCTGCATCGAAAGATCGGCGATAAGATGCGCACCGAACCAGATGATAGCGATGGTGGTGAACTGAAGAATCAGCTGCATAATCGGCGTCATCGTGACCATCATACGATTGACTTTGACGGTCGTGTCTGTGAGGTCATCGTTGACCTCCTCGAAGCGCCGCTGTTGCGTATCTTGCCGGTTAAAGGCGCGGATAACGCGCACACCGGTCAACCCTTCGCGTGCCACTAGGTTGAGACGGTCGGTCTTACCTTGGATCGAACGGAAGAGTGGCATTGCATAGTAAATGAGCACCCCAATGATGACGAAAAGTATCGGCAACACCACACCGAGAATCCACGTCAGCGATACGTTGGTGCGCAACGCCATGAATATGGCTCCAACCCCCGTGAGCGGTGCCATCGTGGCCAAGCGCAGGAGAAAGAACGTCATCTGTTGGACCTGCTGGATATCATTGGTGGAGCGTATGATGAGCGAGGCCGTCGAGAATCGATCGAACTCGATGAGCGAGAAGCTCTCGACCTTCGCAAAGATATCTCTGCGCAGATCACGCGCGATGGCAGCCGAGACGCGTGAAGCGAAAAAGCCGGCCGATATCGCTGCCGTGCCCGCGATAAGCGTAATAGCAAGCATGAGTGAACCTTTGTGCAGGAAATACGTCCTCTGTGCTGCCGTCAGCGTGGTGCCCGTCTCGCTCGCGGTCGCCTCAGTTATCGCATCGGCGACGGCTTGAGCGACGACGGGGTCTTCCTGCATATTGCCTTCAACGCCACGCTGAATGATGCCGACGTTGACGATATCGGCCATCTGGTTGGGTAGCTCAAGAGTGCAAACAACCTGCACACTCACGAAAAGGAGAACCGCGAGGCATGAAAACAGGTGCGGCCGGATATAGCGAACGAGCTTGAGCATCTGCGGTTATTCGTCGGTGGCGGGAGTCTCCTCGCCTCCGTCGTCGGCGAGCACGGGGGCGGCCTCTTCAGCAGGGGCTGCTTCGGTGGTCTCTTCGGTAGCCGCCTCTTCGGGGGCTGCCTCAGGAGCCTCGGTAGCCTCTTCGACGACGTCGGCCGGTGCTTCCTCTGTGGGCTGTTCTGCCGACGGCGCATCGGCGGCCGAGACCTCGTCGTCCTTCGGCTTAATCTCGACCTCGAAACCAAGATCTTCGGCGGCGGCGCGCATCGACAACGAGATGCGGCGCTTCTCCGCGTTGACATCCATAACTTTGACCTGCGCCTTATCCCCTACGGCAACGACTTGATCGGGTGTGGCGACGTGTCCTTTCGCCATCTCAGAGATATGTACAAGACCCTCGATACCGTCGCCGAGCTCGACAAAGACCCCAAACGGCACGAGTTTTGTCACCGAACCTTCGATGATCGTGTCGACCGGATAGCCTTCGGCCATCTTCTTCCAAGGATCTTCGCTCGTCTGCTTGAGGCCGAGCGAAATACGCTCGCGTTCAAGCTCAACTTCAAGTACCTGCACCTCAACTTCGGCACCGACTTCAAGAATCTCAGACGGATGATTGACGTGGCTCCATGAGAGCTCGCTTATGTGCGCAAGCCCATCGATACCGCCGAGGTCGATGAAGGCACCGTAATCAACAATTGAACTAACGACACCGGGCAGTATCATGCCCTTCTGCATCTTAGCGAGAAGCTCGCCACGGTCTTGACGACGATCTTCCTCAAGCAACACGCGACGCGAGAGCACGACGTTGTTGCGGTTGCGGTCCATCTCGATAATCTTTGCTTCAAGCACCTCGCCGAGGAACGTTTCAAGATCACGTGCGCGCCGCAGGTCAACGAGTGAGGCCGGCAGGAAGCCACGCAGCCCGATGTCAACGATAAGGCCACCCTTGACGACCTCGATGACCTCGCCCGATACGACTTCGCCTGACTCAAACTGCTCTTCGACGTTCTTCCACGCGCGCTCGTACTCGGCACGTTTCTTCGAAAGAATGAGGCGTCCTTCTTTGTCCTCTTTCATGAGCACGAGTGCTTCGATCTCGTCGCCAACCTGGACGAGATCGGCGGGGTTCACATCCTTGCGAATCGAAAGTTCGCGTGCCGGAATCACGCCTTCTGATTTATACCCAATGTCCACGAGCACCTCATCGTGCTCGATCTTGACGATGGTACCTGCAACGAGGTCGCCTTCGTCAAAATCGGTTAACGTTGTGTCAATGAGTTTTTCGAGCTCGTCTTGTGAAATATCAGTGTGCTCGAACGTCGTACCAAAACCTTGCTTCGTATCCTTCTCGGCCATTACGTGTCCTTACCGTTCTCCCGTTACCATTACACCAGCAACCCCCGGTGAGTACACCGTGGGCAACCGTGCCTAACAGTATAGCAGAGTTTAGCAACGAACAGTATGAAGTAGACGATGAAAGGTGCGAAGCGTCTACGCGGCAACGACGCCGGTAACCTCAGGCAGCTCCTTTTTTAGCACGCACTCGACCTGCGTGGCAAGCGTAAACTGCGACATCGGGCAGCCCTTGCAGGCGCCCTGCAGCTCGACGACGACCGTGCCGTCGTCTTTGACGTCGACGAGCGTGATGTCGCCTCCGTCGGCCTGCAAGCGTGGACGAATCGTTTCGAGCACTTCCTGAACTGAGGTTTTATCTAAGGCCATAAGGAATCTCCTCTTGAGGTAGGTGACGACTTCTGTTGTCACTTCTGTCGCCATTATAGCAAAAAAGTTGCCTAGTTGATGAGCGGCGACCTGCTCTCCCATCACCTTTCGTGACAGTACCATCGGCGCATACGAGCTTAACTTCCGAGTTCGGAATGGGATCGGGTGTACCCCCGTAGCTATAACCACTCATCATCTAGACAACTTCTTTTCAAGGTGCACTCGTACAAGCACCTTCAAAGTCAAATAGCGCTAAATCGCAAAAATCGTATTAAAGTAAGACCTCGACCAATTAGTACCGCTCGGCTACGGACATTACTGCCCTTCCACCTGCGGCCTATCAACCTCGTCATCTACAAGGGGTCTTACCCTCACAAGGAGGTGGGAAAACTCATCTCGAGACTGGCTTCCCGCTTAGATGCTTTCAGCGGTTATCCAAACCCAACGTAGCTACCCAGCAATGCTCTTGGTGAACAACTGGTACACCAGAGGTTGGTTCACTCCGGTCCTCTCGTACTAGGAGCAAACTCTCTCAATTTTCCTACGCCTACGGAAGATAGGGACCGAACTGTCTCACGACGTTCTAAACCCAGCTCGCGTACCGCTTTAAATGGCGAACAGCCATACCCTTGGGACCTGCTCCAGCCCCAGGATGCGATGAGCCGACATCGAGGTGCCAAACCCTATCGTCGATGTGGACTCTTGGATAGGATCAGCCTGTTATCCCCGGAGTACCTTTTATCCGTTGAGCGACGGCCATTCCACTCTGAGCCGCCGGATCACTAGAACCGACTTTCGTCTCTGCTCGACTTGTAGGTCTCGCAGTCAAGCTGGCTTGTACTCTTATACTCTGCAAACGATTGCCAACCGTTTTGAGCCAACCTTACGTACGCCTCCGTTACATTTTAGGAGGCGACCGCCCCAGTCAAACTACCCGTCAGGTACGGTCCGCTGCCCTGCTTCAAGGGTCAACGTTAGATTACCAGTCTGCAAAGGGTGGTATTCCACCGACGGCTCCACGGCAACTGGCGTCACCGCTTCATAGCCTCCCACCTATGCTCTACATTACAAACCGATAACCAATACCAAACTGTAGTAAAGGTTCACGGGGTCTTTCCGTCTTTCCGTAGGTAAGTCGCATCTTCACGACTAATACAATTTCACCGAGTCTATGGTTGAGACAGTGCCCAAATCGTTACGCCATTCGTGCAGGTCGGAACTTACCCGACAAGGAATTTCGCTACCTTAGGACCGTTATAGTTACGGCCGCCGTTTACTGGGGCTTCAAATCAGTGCTTCGCGTAAACGCTAACACATCCTTTTAACCTTCCAGCACCGGGCAGGCGTCAGACCCTATACGTCATCTTGCGATTTAGCAGAGTCCTGTGTTTTTAGTAAACAGTCGCTTGGGCCATTTCACTGCGGCCCTCCTAGGCGCGCTGACGCGAAGTCAGTCACCGGAGAGGGCGCTCCTTCTCCCGAAGTTACGGAGCCATTTTGCCGAGTTCCTTAACCATAGTTCTCTCGATCGCCTTAGTATGCTCTACTCGTCTACCTGTGTCGGTTTGGGGTACGTGCGGCAATAACTAGTTTAGAAGTTTTTCTTGGAAGCAGAGGATCACCGACTTCACTAAGTCGCTTCGTCGTCAGTTCTCAGGATATATGAACGGCGGATTTGCCTACCGTTCTCCCTACAACCTTTCACGCGGACATCCAGAACCGCGCTCGGCTACCTTTCTCCGTCACTCCATCACATGCGTTATTACCGGGACAGGAATATTAACCTGTTGTGCATCGACTACGCCTTGCGGCCTCGCCTTAGCTCACGCCTAAACCTGGGAGGATTAGCCTTGCCCAGGAACCCTTAGACTTACGGCGGTGGTGTTTCTCGCACCACTCTCGTTACTCATGCCAGGATTCTCACTTCTGCACAGTCCACAGACGGTTACCCGCCAGCTTCATCCCAGTGCAGAACGCTCGCCTACCACTGTTGATAACAACAGTCCGTCGCTTCGGTACAATGCTTAAGCCCCGTGTATTGTCGGCGCATATCCACTTGACCAGTGAGCTGTTACGCACTCTTTAAATGAATGGCTGCTTCTAAGCCAACATCCTGGTTGTCTGCGCAAATGCACATCCTTTTCACTTAGCATTGATTTAGGGACCTTAGCGGACGGTCTGGGCTGTTTCCCTTTCGACTACACAGCTTAGCCCACATAGTCTGACTGCCATGTTCTTGAGTTGTAGCATTCGGAGTTTGGTTTACGTCAGTAAACGGTGAAGTCCCATCAGCAATCCAGTGCTCTACCACCACAACTAAACACATGACGCTAGCCCTAAAGCTATTTCGGCGAGAACGAGATATCTCCAAGTTTGATTAGCCTTTCACTCCGATCCACAGGTCATCCCCCCCGTTTTTAGCCGAGGTGGGTTCGGCCCTCCACGAGGTTTTACTCCCGCTTCAGCCTGCCCATGGATAGATCACTTGGCTTCGCGTCTACGACGTGTAACTCGAGCGCCCTATTCAGACTCGCTTTCGCTGCGGCTCGCTATTAGCTTAACCTTGCTACACACCGTAACTCCCTGGCTCATTCTACAAAAGGCACGCGGTCACCCTGCCACCCGAAGGTGGCTTTCCAGGCTCCCACTGCTTGTAAGCATACGGTTTCAGGTACTATTTCACTCCCCTCCCGGGGTACTTTTCACCTTTCCCTCACGGTACTGGTTCACTATCGGTCGTTAGAGAGTATTTAGCCTTGGAGGGTGGTCCCCCCAGATTCCTACCGGATTTCACGTGTCCGGCAGTACTCAGGTGTCTGTTCATAGTCGCAGCACTTTCAGATACAGGACTTTAACCTTCTGTGGTCGGCCTTCCCATGCCGTTCTCCTAGTACTACGTTTTGTAACTACGTCCCAGGTCAGGTGCCCTGAGAGTACAGATCCTACAACACCACTTGCAGCAACGTCACCAGACTTACACATGCAAGGGTTTGGGCTCTTTCCCGTTCGCTCGCCACTACTAGGGAAATCTCGGTTGATTTCTCTTCCTCCGGGTACTTAGATGTTTCAGTTCTCCGGGTTGTCTCCACTCTGCCTATGTATTCAGCAGAGGGTACGTAGGAATGACCCTACGTGGGTTTCCCCATTCGGAAATCCGCGGATTGTCGGCTATGTGCGCCTACCCGCGGCTTATCGCAGCTTGTCACGTCCTTCATCGACTTCTAACGCCAAGGCATCCACCGTATGCTCTTAGTATCTTACCCATACTAATACGATTTAATTGATTCAACGCTATTCAACTTTCAAGGTGCTCGTACCTGAAATGGCGAACCCTGAAAATTGGATATTGGCAGGTCAAGTCGGGGAAACTACTCCCTAGAAAGGAGGTGATCCATCCGCACGTTCTCGTACGGATACCTTGTTACGACTTCATCCCAGTTACCGGGCACACCTTCGGCGCCTGCCTCCCAAAGGGTTAGCACAGCGACTTCAGGTGCACCAGACTTCCGTGATGTGACGGGCGGTGAGTACAAGACCCGGGAACGTATTCACCGCGGCATGCTGATCCGCGATTACTAGCGATTCCGACTTCATGGAGGCGAGTTGCAGCCTCCAATCCGAACTGGGACCGGCTTTAAGGGATTCGCTTGGCGTTGCCGCCTTGCAGCCCGTTGTACCGGCCATTGTAGCACGTTTGCAGCCCTGGACATAAAGGGCATGATACTTGACGTCGTCCACACCTTCCTCCCGATTAACTCGGGCAGTCTCGCATGAGTCCTCAACTAAATGTTAGCAACATACGACGTGGGTTGCGCTCGTTATAGAACTTAATCTAACACCTCACGGCACGAGCTGACGACAGCCATGCACCACCTGTCATAGCTCCTTTCGGCCACGGCGTTTCCGCCGCTTCACTATGATGTCAAGCCCAGGTAAGGTTCTTCGCGTTGCATCGAATTAAGCAACATGCTCCACCGCTTGTGCGGGTCCCCGTCTATTCCTTTGAGTTTTAGCCTTGCGGCCGTACTCCCCAGGCGCAGGACTTAATGCGTTAGCTGCGGCACGGAAGCTCAAAGGCCCCCACACCTAGTCCTGATCGTTTACGGCGTGGACTACCAGGGTATCTAATCCTGTTTGCTACCCACGCTTTCGCACTAAAGCGTCAGTTATGGCCCAGAGATCTGCCTTCGCCATTGGTGTTCCTCCCAATATCTGCGCATTCCACCGCTACACTGGGAATTCCAATCTCCTCTACCAAACTCAAGACTACCAGTTCGAGACGCAGGCCGCGGGTTGAGCCCCCGGTTTTCACGCCTCGCTTAATAGTCCGCCTTCGTGCTCTTTACGCCCAATAAATCCGATTAACGCTTGCCCCATACGTATCACCGCGGCTGCTGGCACGTATTTAGCCGGGGCTTCTTCTGTAGTTACTGTCAATTTCATCACTACTGAAAGCGGTTTACAACCCGAAGGCCGTCATCCCGCACGCGGCGTTGCTGCGTCAGGCTTTCGCCCATTGCGCAAAATTCCTCACTGCTGCCTCCCGTAGGAGTCTGGTCCGTGTCTCAGTACCAGTGTGGCCGATCAGCCTCTCAGCTCGGCTACCCATCGCGGGCTTGGTGAGCCGTTACCTCACCAACTACCTAATAGGGGTTGGGTTCATCCCGGACCGGCGGACCTTTCCCGAAGCGACCATGTGGTCGCAGCGGAGTATCCGGTATTAGTCCAAGTTTCCCTGGGTTATCCCAGAGTCCGGGGCAGATTACCCAACTATTACTCACCCGTTCGCCACTGTAATAACACCCGAAGGTGCGTTCTCGTTCGACTTGCATGTGTTAAGCACGCCGCCAGCGTTCAATCTGTGCCAGGATCAAACACTCCGTTAGTAGATTTCACGGCAAACTCTTGCGAGCGCCGTTGCATCTTGTGTTGTGTGTACGCAAGCGCATAATCGAGACTCACCTCGACGCTGCGTGCGAAATGTTTGATTCTGTTGTGTGTCTTCTCGGTGTGGCTCTTGCGAGCCGTTTCGATTAGACGGGTTTAAATTTGACTTGTCTGCACAATATCCAATTTTCAAGGTTCACCTTCCACGCGCCTCTTACGCACACGAATACTAAATCCCGTGAAAACGCGCGGATTATCTACAATACGGTATCAAACCGAATTGCGCAAGGGGTTTTACAAAAAACTTTGAGTTTTTTCTGATGTGGTTGAAGCCCCTAATGTTAGCACAGAGGACACATGTTGCATGGTGTCGTGCGTCGAACGCTTACAACCTTATATAGAATAGCACATCTAGGGAGTAGTTGCAAGTATCCGCGCAAACTTTCTTTTGCCGACTTGGAGGACGGCGCCTGTGAGTGTGTTGGGGTGCATGCGAAATTGCTTAGGCTCAAGCTTGGCACCACCGACCTTTACACCACCGCCATCAATGAGCTTACGTGCTTCATTTGCCGAGGGCGTAAGAGCAAGTTTTGTCATCAGAGCTGCAAGATATACGTATCCACCGTCTAATCCCGGCATATCGTAGTCCGGATTAGGATCAGGTGTTACCTTCCCCGTGACGAAATTGACCGTATATTCGGGCATATCGTCGGGTGCGGCATGCTCCTTGAACTGGCGGTCGAACGCCGCCTCGGCCTCACGCGCCGCCGCTTCGTCGTGATAGAGCGTCACAATCTCACGGCCGAGGCGGCGTTTTGCTTCGTTCGGATGAAGCGAACCGTCGGCCAACCCGCGCTCGATAGCATCGACTTCATCGACAGGAAGCAGGGTGCACAGCCGATAGTATTTCACAATGAGCGTGTCGGGAATGCTCATAACCTTGCCGAACATATCGGTCGACGTGTCGGTCAGGCCGATGTAGTTGCCGTAACTTTTGCTCATCTTCTTGACACCATCGGTGCCTTCGAGCAACGGCAACGTCAGGCAGACCTGCTCAGGCCTACCCATCTTCTTGGCGAGCTCGCGGCCGGCCAGCAGGTTAAAGAGTTGGTCGGTACCACCGATTTCGACATCGGCCTCAATCATGATACTGTCGTAAGCCTGCATCAACGGATAGAGTAGTTCGTGTTGCGAGATCTCCTCGCCCGCTTTGAGCCGTTTGCTAAAATCATCGCGCTCGATGGTACGTGCAAGAGTGAACTTGCTTGTGAGCTGTATGGTATCGGCAAAAGTAAGTTTGCCGAGCCACTCGGAGTTGCGATGCACCTCGGTCTGATCGGGATCGAGGATATGGAAGGCCTGCTCCATGTAGGTCTGTGCGTTTGCTTCGATCTCATCGATCGAGAGCGGCGGACGCGTCGTATTGCGTCCACTCGGATCACCAATAAGCGCGGTGAAGTCACCAATAATAAGCACGACCGTATGTCCGAGGTCTTGGAACTGGCGCAGCTTGCGTAGCGGTACCGCGTGTCCGAGGTGCAGATCGGGTGCGGTCGGGTCGACGCCCAGCTTGATACGTAAGGGTCGATCCTCTTCAAGCTTGGCGAGCAGCGCATCGTGCGGCACGATATCGGCCGTACCGCTCTCAATGATATGCAGCTGTTCCTGGGGGTTAATCACGCCGAGCCTCATCCTTTCGCCGAGATGCACAACGCCGTCTCCTTTGTCTAGATTGGCGTACGCCCCACTATACCATGTTATGCTGTATCATACGAAATGGTTCAGGCAAACCGTTACGCATGGAGGAGGATCGTATGGACGCAGTGCCGTGGTTTTGGATTTGGGTGGTGCTGGCTGCAGCGCTCTGTATCGTCGAGATGCTGACGCTCGGCTTCTTTTTGCTGCCCTTTGCCATCGGTGCAGCAGTGGCAGCAATCGCCAATTTTTTCGGCGCCAACCTCGCCATTCAGTGGATGCTCTTCGTTGCAGTTTCGGTACTCATGCTCGTCATTTTACGGCGATTCGCCAATCGCGTGACCAAGACCACTAACGTTGCAAGCGGCGTCGAGCGTCTCATTGGACGTACCGGTGAAGTTATCGCATCACACGCACCCGAAGGTCTCTTTCGCGTACGTGTCGAGCGCGAAGAGTGGAATGCAAGCATCGAGAGTGGCGAGCAGCCCGCAATAGGTGCAAAGGTTAAGGTTATCAGTGTCGATGGAACACGCCTCATCGTGACGGCCTACGATGAGGAATCAGAGAGGGTGTGAGGGGTCTATGACAAACGAAATGATTGGTATTCTCGCGGTATTGGGCGTCACCGTTGCGATGGTGGTTGTGGTCTTTGCCGCACGCGCCGTGCGTATCATACGCCCCCACGAACGTGGCGTTGTCGAACGTCTCGGTAAGTATCAGCAAACGTGGGAACCCGGCCTCCACCTGCTTGTACCGTTCATCGATCGCGTAACGAAGGTCGACATGCGCGAGGATGTTGTTGACGTACCACCGCAAGAAGTCATCACAAAGGATAACGTTGCCGTCACCGTCGACGCCGTTGTCTATTACGAGGCAACCGACCCGTTCAAGCTCATCTTTAACGTGACGAACTTCCATCTGGCCGCCACTAAACTCGCACAAACGAATCTGCGTAATCTCATCGGCGAGATGCAGCTCGACGAGTCGCTGACGAGTCGTGAAACGATTAACGTAGCGTTGCGCGACATTCTCGATGATGCAACCGATAAGTGGGGCGTGCGCGTGGTGCGCGTCGAGCTTCAGCGCATCGAGCCGCCACACGACGTAACGCAGGCAATGCACCGTCAGATGAAGGCCGAACGTGACCGCCGCGCCATGATTCTCGAAGCCGAAGGTGATCGTGAGGCCGCCATCGCGCGCGCAGAGGGCCAGAAGCGAGCCGATATCCTTGAGGCCGAGGGACAGGCTGCCGCCATCCGTGAGATGGCCGATGCCGAGCGCGCGCAGAAGATACTCATCGCCGAAGGTGAAGCGCAGGCCATCAAGAACGTCTTTGAGGCTATCCACGAGGGACGGCCCACCGAGGATCTGCTGACCGCACGCTATCTCGAGACGCTCAAGCACGTGGCTGACGGCAATGCCACGAAGATATTTATGCCACTTGAGATGCAGGGACTAGGTAATATGGTCGGTGCTGTCGGTGAGCTGTTCAAGAGCACGCAGGACTCCGCGTAAGTTCGTCGTCACAAGGTTCGAGTACGCTGTACGAGTCACCTTGTGACTCCTGCTTACGCGAAGCCCTGAGCACTCGCTATATGAGATGTTCTGTGGTGTCTATATAACACCACGATAGAAGTGGCCGCGCGTCGTGTTTTTGCGTGCCTCCGGCATCTCGCCGGAGGTATACGCTTCGATGAGTGCGCTACGAATACGCGTAACTTCGGTCGGCACGAACGAGTTGCGCGCCGTTTCGAGGTCAAGCCGTACCGCACTCACACCGCTCTGCACGATTTCGGGAAGTGCTTCGATGAGGTCAAGCGGCACACTGTTGTAGAGGTGACTGCGACCACGTGGGTCAGTACGCACCGGGAAACAGTAACCGAGACGATCACGCAACGCCGTGTGCTCGGTACGCCGTTTGCAGGTAGCACACCGCTGCGCGCACGATCCGCGCGCCATCAGCACGCAGTGTTCGGTGACCATTGCCTCTTGCATGCCGCTGATCGCCATGCCCAGCGGAACCGCTGTCGCGGTGCGTCGTGCAATTGCAGCAATCTGCTTGCCGGAAAGCTCAGGCGAAAGCCACACGCGTGTAGCATCAAGTCGCGCGAAAACATCGCAGGTCAGGTGGTTCGTTGCGTTGAGTGACCAGTGCGCTTGCGCCGGAATATCGCGCTCCCGACACACCCGCAACTGTCCAAGCGTTGCGCACACAGCGGCACCAAAACGATACGCCACGCCGAGCATCTCCTCAAACTCATCATCGTGACAGACGCGAGGGAGCACCGGCACGACCCCGGGATACGGCTCGGCATCGAGAAGCTCGTGCGCATCGACGTGGGCCTCAGTAGCCTGCGCGTTGAGCGCCGCTTTTGCCGCGCCGCACGTTGCACAGACTGCAACGATTTCGACCGAAGGCGCCCCGCCCTTGAGTTTGCGCTTGACGCGCGGTGGCGGTTCGTATGTGATAGGTTCACGCTTCTTAATGCCATAGGTATCAAGCGCTTGAGCACGTGCTATGCACTGCGCTGCGAACGCCTCAAGAGCCGCGGTGTCCTCGCGCCCCGCCCCTTTTGCGTAACTCATTATCTCGTTGCCGCGCTCGGCGGCGAGGTAGGCCTCCGTAAATCCGCGATTGTACGCTATGTTGAGAGCGGGTATACGGGCTCGTGTGCCTACTACTGCCTGCTTATAGTTTGCAACAACAGTTGCCACATAGCCCGGAGACTTCATACGGCCCTCAATCTTAAGCGATGCAATACCGGTCGCCGCAAGCTCTTTGAGTCGCTCGACGGTACAGAGGTCACGGGGGGAAAGCAGGTGTGCACCGCCCACGACCTCGTGTGACTCCCCCGCGCGGTCAACGAGCTCGTAAGGCAACCGGCACGGCTGCGCACACAGCCCACGATTTGCACTTCGCCGTCCCACGAGCGAAGACATGAGACATTGGCCCGAATACGAAACACACAGCGCACCGTGCGCGAAAGCCTCGACCTCGACACTGCATTCGCGTCCAACGGCTGCCAGTGTTGCGATTTCGGTAAGTGAGAGTTCGCGTGCCAGCGTCACCCGCGCGACGCCGAGCTCGGCCAATGCACGTAGCGTGTGGGAGTCATGACAGTTGGTCTGCGTCGAGACGTGGATGCGTACCGTAGGCAAACGCTCGGCGATTGCGGCGATAAGCCCGATGTCTTGCACGATGACCGCATCGGCTCCGGCATTCCACACATCGGCCACGAGCGTCAGCACTTCATCGATCTCGTGTGGCAGTATCACGGTATTGACCGTCACATAGACCCGCGCGCCGGCCGCGTGCGCTATGCGCGCACAGCTCGTAAACGACTTTAAGGTAAAATTCTTCGCCCCGCGACGTGCATTAAACGATGACAGCCCCAAATAGACGGCGTCAGCACCGGCACCTACTGCAGCCAAAAATGCCTCGCGTGTGCCGGCCGGCGCAAGAATTTCGGGTGTCGCGCCGGACGCCATATCGAACGCAACAGAATGCGCTATTTCGGGTTTTTCACAAATGTTGTGCAACCTTTTAGCCTCAGGGGTCGAATATCTCTTACAATCCTACTATAATAGAGTATATGAGTTATCTTGCAAGAAACAGACGTCAGTCTGCAAAACAAACCAAGATGAAGGTCCTGATAGTCGTCGGGGTCACGTTGGTGGTACTTCTTGTAGGTACCGGTGTTGCGGCTGCCGTAGGCGTAGGCGTTATCGGCAGCTGGCTTGAAGATTTGCCAGACTACAGTGCCGAGGGCGCCTTTGATGTCATGCAGCCGACCGAGATCTATTCGGCAGACGGCGTGTTGCTCGCCAAACTCTTCCTTCAAAATCGTCAGGTCGTCGAGCTTGACAAGATGTCGCCGTGGGTCGCCAAGGCCACCATTGCCGTCGAAGATGAACGTTTTTACGAACATAGTGGCGTCGATATTCCCAGTGTTGTTCGTGCCGCCGTTACCGGCTATGGTGGCGGATCCTCGATTACGCAGCAATATGTTAAGCAAACGGTTCTTAATGACGAAGCGTTCGATATCACGATACGACGTAAGGTACGTGAGGCATTTATTGCGATGGAGGTCGAGCGCCGCTACTCGAAGGACGAGATTCTCGAGATGTACCTCAACACTATCTATTACGGGGACGGCGCGTATGGTATCGAGGCAGCATCGCGTAACTACTTCGCCAAGCCATCGTCTGAGCTCAATATCGCCGAAGCCGCAACGCTTGCCGGTATCCCTCAGCAGCCCACAAACTTTAATCCCTATGTGGACCCCGAGGCCGTCAAGCGGCGACGCAACCACGTCCTCGACCGCATGCTCGCCAACGACTATATCACCAAGGATGAGTATAACGCCGCAACGAGCGTCGAGCTGACCTATGAGTCAATGCCGATACCGGGAGGCGGTATCTATGCGGCTGGCTACTTCGTCGATGCGGTCAAGCGCATACTGGAGACCGAGTTCGACGCGTCCATTGTCTTCGGTGGCGGACTCAAGGTCTACACGACGCTCGATTCACGCATGCAAGCACACGCCGAGGACGCGCTGCTCAACGCCCTTCCCAACGATGGTCTGGCCGGTGCGCTTGTCTCTATTGAGCCGGCGAACGGATACGTTCGTGCACTCGTCGGCGGACGTAACTATGAAGAGGAAAAGTTCAACCTTGCGATTCAAGCCTCTCGTCAACCTGGCTCATCGTTTAAGACATTTACGCTGCTCTCTGCGCTCAAAGACGGAATGTCGCCCAACATGCCTGTCGACGGACGCTCCCCCATCACCATCCCCTTGGACGGTGAAAATGACTGGGAGGTCTCAAACGCTGAGGGTGGTAGCGGCGGCATGACGACGTTGCGCAGTGCAACGGCATTCTCATACAACACGGCGTTTGCGCTCATCATCAATGCAATTGGCGCACAAAAGGTCGTTGATATGGCGCATGCGGCCGGTATCATGACCGAGCTGCGGCCATACAACTCGCTTACACTCGGCGCTCAGGGGGTCACTGTGCTTGAAATGGCGTCAGCATATGCGACGCTTGCAAACTCCGGTGTCTACAATGCACCAACGTTCATCACCAAGATCGAGGATCGTACCGGCAACCCACTCTATGAGTATGTACCTGATCCTAAGCAGACGATTGAACCGGAGGTTGCCTACGCCTGTACCCAGATTCTGCAAAATGTCGTCTCAAGCGGTACCGGCACATCGGCTCGCCTCGGAGGACGTCCTGTTGCAGGCAAGACCGGTACCAGTGAGAACCATCGTGACGTGTGGTTTGTAGGCTATACGATGGATTTGGCGACCGCAGTCTGGGTCGGTTATCCTCAAGAACGTGAGATTCGCTACTTTGGCTCGCTCGCATATGGCGGTACGGTCTGTGCGCCGATATTCCAGCGGTTTATGATGGGTGCTCTCGAAGGATTTGAATGGCGTGACTTCCCGTTCTTCCCCGCCCCTCCTTACGATGACTCCAAGTACGCAGGCAAGCTACGGTCCGCAGCAGCGATTGAGGCCGAGCGTCGGGCCAAGGAGGAGGAAGAGGAAGAAGCGGAGCGCCTCCGTCTTGAAGAGGAGGAGGCCGCACGTCGTGCAGCCGAGGAGGCAAATCGTCCCCGACCGCAGCCACAACCGCAACCGCAGCCTGAGCCGGATCCAGAGCCTGAGCCGGATCCATAGCGAAGATACTTACACACGCACGAATACGCGTGCGCGGCTTCATGCGTGTTTTGCAACTATATTTTCGATAGCGACTATCTCAACGATATCTGCATCAAACAGGTCGCATATAGCCTGATACTCCGCCGCCGACAGCTCCTGAAGCGTGCGCCCCTGTTCCTCGCATGTCCGCACAAGACGTCCCACGATCTCATGAGCATCACGAAACGGCATCCCCTTTGCCACCAGATAGTCGGCAACGGCGGTCGCACCCATAAAGCCACCTTCGGCCGCCACACGCATGGTCTCCACGTTGAATGTCAGCGCACCAGATATCTCGGTGAGTACACTCAACGATGCGAGCGTCGTATCGACGGCATCAAAGAGCGGCTCTTTGTCCTCTTGCATATCCTTATTGTAGGCCAGCGGCAAACCCTTCATCGTAGTGAGAAGCGCCATCAGGTCGCCGTAGACGCGCCCGGTCTTTCCACGGATGAGTTCGGCGAAGTCGGGATTTTTCTTCTGCGGCATAATCGAGGATCCCGTTGCATGGATATCGGCAAATGTCACGAACCCGAACTCCTCGGTCGACCACAAGATAAGTTCTTCGCACAGACGCGAAAGATGCATCTGGCAGACGGCACATGCATAGATAAGGTCGAGCACAAAATCGCGGTCGCTCACGCCATCCATCGTGTTGTGTGACGTGTGCGCAAAGTCGAGCGCGGCGGTCGTCGCAGCACGATCTATAGGATGCGGCGTACCGGCGAGCGCGGCACTACCCAACACGTTGATGTCGGCCGCCGCGCGCGCATGCTCAAAGCGCGTGATATCGCGCGTAAGCATCTCGACGTAGGCACCCAGATGTGTGGCGAGCAGCACCGGCTGAGCCTTTTGCAGATGCGTATAGCCCGGCAGTGTCGCACTGCCGTGTGCCTGAGTCTGCGCTTCAAACGCCTCGATAAGCGCGCGCGCCGCCCGTATGAGCACATCGGCGTGGCGGCGTGCCCACAGGCGTGTATCGGTCGCCACCTGGTCATTGCGTGAACGTGCGGTATGAAGTTTTTTGCCGGCATCGCCGATGCGGCGGGTCAGCTCAGCCTCAATCGCCATGTGAACGTCTTCGTCAGCGATGTTCCACGTAAAGGCATCGGCCTCAATGTCGGCAGCGATCTGCTTGAGCCCCTCAACGATGGCTGCACCGTCGTCGGCTCCGATAATGCCGCAGGAAGCGAGCATTTCGGCGTGAGCGATTGAACCGGCGATGTCATCGGACCACAGCCGTTTGTCGACCGGTAGCGACGCACCGAACTCCTGAAATGATGCAGCGGGCACGTCAGAGAAGCGCCCACTCCATGCCGTTTTAGCCATTATATCTCACCCTCTTTTCCTACTTTACGCCGTTGAGCCGCCCAGACCTGACTCGGCAATCCGTGAAGTTTGATGAATCCGTCGGCGGCGTCATGATCAAACGAGTCATCCTCGTCATAGGTGGCCAGCCCGTAGTCGTAGAGCGAATACGTACTGCGCCGTCCGACCGGCACACATGAACCCTTAAAAAAGCGCAGCCGTACCTCACCGGTGACGAGCTTTTGTGTCGTCTCGATAAAGCCGGCGAGCGCTTCGCGCAACGGGCTGTACCAGAGGCCGTTGTAGACTAAATCGGCCCATCTTTGCTCGACACCAAGCTTATAGTGGAGCACCTCGCGCTCCAAGCACAGATCCTCGAGTGCTTTGTGTGCGGTAATGAGTGCGAGCGCACCGGGCACCTCGTATATCTCGCGTGATTTCACCCCGATGAGCCGGTTTTCAATCATGTCGATACGACCAAAACCGTGCTTGCCCGCCAGCTCATTCATCGCAATGATGATATCGTGAAAGCTCATCTCCTCGCCATCGAGCGCGTTCGGCACACCCTCATGAAAGCCGATTATCACATACTGTGCTTCGTCGCTCGTCTGGGTCCGTGCGTCGCTCGTCAACGTGTAGATATCGCTCGGTGGCTCGACCCACGGATCCTCAAGCACACCACACTCGATTGCGCGCCCCCACAGATTATCATCGATTGAGTACGGTGATGCCTTCGTCGTAGGCACGGGAATACCGCGCTCGATGGCCCACTCCATCTCCTGCTCACGCGTACGCAGATCCCACTCGCGCACCGGTGCGAGAATGGTGAGTGTCGGGTCAAGTGCACGAATACCAACTTCAAAACGCACCTGATCGTTTCCTTTTCCTGTACAGCCATGCGCCACATGCGTCGCGCCGTATTGGTGCGCCAGCTCAACGAGCTTCTTCACGATAATCGGGCGTGAGAGCGCGCTAACCAGCGGATATTTGTTTTCATACATTGAGTTTGCCTTGATAGCCTCACTGAGTATATCGCCGACAAACTCCTCGCGCACGTCGAGTGCACGTGACTCGATTGCTCCGATGCCGAGCGCTTTTTCACGCACAAACTCAAGATCTTGGCGCTCTTGGCCGACATCGACGCAAACCGCGACGACATCGAGATCATAGTTTTCGTCTATCCATTTGATAGCGACCGAGGTATCGAGCCCACCCGAGTATGCCAAAATGCACTTCTCCCGTGCTTGTTGTGGTGCCTGCTGTGCCATGTCTATCCCTTCCGGTACGTCGAAAGCGTGTCATACAGAGCGCGCGCCACATTCGCGCTGCCGCACACGACGAGTATCGTATCGTCGCCCGACACGCTTCCGAGCACGCCGTCTATCTTTGCGTCATCGAGCGCAGCGGCTACGCCGGGGGCCGTGCCGGACTGTGCCTTTACGAGCACAAAATTATCGATCGAGTTGAGCTCAACGACAAGGTCGCCCACCATGCTCTCAAGACGCAAATCTTCACCGAGCACATAACCACGCCGTGTGATCTTCTCGAGACCTATGTCCTTGATATCACGCGAGACCGTTGCCTGCGTACATTCAAATCCTCGTTCCGTCAACGCCGCGACAAGTTCGTCTTGCGTCTTAATCATCGAAGTACGCACGAGCTCGCGGATAACATCGTGTCTTATCTGACGTTCTTTCATTGGCTCTTCCCCTCTTTGTCGAGCAACAAGGTGAGCAAGGCTGCCTGCGCGTGAAGACGGTTGGCCGCCTGCTCGACAACGAGCGAGTATGGCGCGTCAATGACGTCATCGGTCACCTCTTCGCCGCGGTGTGCCGGTAAGCAGTGCAGGAAGATTGCCTCAGGAGCAGCGTGTGCCATGAGCGCAGCGTTAACCTGATAGGATTCAAGAAGGGTCAGACGTGTGCGCCGCTCAGTCTCCTGACCCATCGATGCCCACGTATCGGTCGCAACGACTTGTGCATCTTTAACGGCTTCGTGAGGATTGTCGGTGACCGTAAGGGTGGCACCGGTCGTCTGCGCAAGCTTATCAGCCTGTGCACGTATTGCAGAATCGGGCATCAGCGAGGCCGGTGTGGCGATACGCAGGTGCATACCGGCGAGTGCTGCAGCGGCCAAATAGGTGTGCGCCATGTTGTTGGACCCGTCACCCACGTAGGCGAACGTGAAGCCTTCGAGCGTTACAAAAGGCGTGGCAGATGACATACCGTTGTGAGCGGCAAAGTGCTCCTGTATGGTGAGCAAATCGGCGAGCCCCTGGCACGGGTGATGGCCGTCGGTAAGCGCGTTGATGACGGGAATGTCCGCATGTCGCGCAAAGGTTGCGAGCATCTCGTCAGAAGATGTACGCACCACAACGGCGTCGAGATACCGCGAGAGCACAGCTGCGGTGTCCTTCTCGCTCTCGCCACGCGAAAACGCGTTGTCATCTCCCGACAGCACGAGCGGACGGGCACCCAGCTCAAGGCAGGCGACCTCGAAGCTCACGCGCGTACGCAACGAAGGCTTCTGCATAATGATGGCAACGTTAAGACCATCAAGGTGAGGTTTGACTTGATGTGCCTCAAATGCTGCTTTGAAACGTGCGGCATGCGTCAATATCGTGTCGAGTTCGACGGACGTAAGGTCGAACAGGGTGAGTATGTCTTTGTGGTACAGCGAGTTCATGTTTTCTCTTTCTGACGCTCTATTATCGCATAAATTTGCTCTATAAGCCGATCGATATGCATATTCTTACAGATAAGCGGAGGTAGCAGACGAAGGTGATCGTCCCCTATCGCATTGACGATGAATCCGGCCTCACACAGAGCGTCGCGTAGCTGAGGTGCGGTAAGTGGCATCTCCGCGGTAAGCGTAGCACCAACCATGAGCCCCACACCACGCACATCAGTCAAGTACGGGATGTCGGTAAGCCGTGTGCGTAGGTAGGCACCGGTCACCGCGACATGCTCCTCAAGAGTGCGTCTGTCGATGCTGAGCCGCGCAAGTTCGTTGAGCGTTGTGAGCGCGGCTGCACAGGCAACCGGCCCTCCCCCGAACGTCGTGCCGTGGTCACCGGGTACAAACGCTGCCGCAACGTCAGTGCGTGCGATAACCGCGCCGATAGGAAAACCGTTACCCAGCCCCTTCGCGCTCGTGATGATATCGGGCTCAATGCCGTAGTGCTGAAACGCAAACGGAAGACCGGTACGATAGATGCCGGTCTGTATCTCGTCGACGATAAGCAGGATGTTATGCTCTTTGCACAGCGTCGCCGCCTTATCGAGATACTCCTGCGTTGCCGGCCATACGCCACTTTCGCCTTGGATGACCTCGATCATGAACGCAACGGTGTTTTGGGTAAGATGCGTCTCGAGCTCGGTGGCATCATTGAAGGTGGTGTAGGCGAAGCCCGGTAGCGTCGGCGCAAAGGGCACGGCGCGCTCAGGCTGACCGGTCGCCGAAAGGGCACCGTAGGTACGCCCGTGAAAACTGCCGTGCGCCGTAACGATAGTCTGGGCGTGCGGCTTATGCAGGTGGCCCCATTTGCGCGCGAGTTTGAGTGCGCCTTCGACGGCTTCGGTGCCGCTGTTTGTAAAGAATGTTTGTGCATCACCGATAGATTCAGGCGAAGTATATTTCGTCTGTAAGGAGGAGTCGTGAAGCGACTCGTATGGCATACTCGAGCTTTGCGACGACAAACTTAGAGGCGAAATAGACAAGCCCGCGAGCTTTGTAGCGAGCTCAGCGCGATGTTCGACGTAAAAGAGGTTGCTCACATGAACGAGCTTGTGCATCTGTGCGCACACCGCCTCTGCGACGGCCTCATTCGCATGTCCAAGGTTAACGGTGCCGATACCGGCCAAAAAGTCAAGGTAGCTCTTGCCTGTGCTGTCGAAAAGCTCCATACCGGAGCCCCGCACGAACTCAACCGGCGTCCGCGCATAGGTCTGCATGACGTTGTGCTCGGCCTGCAGCAGCGCGGCGGCCTGTTCGTGTGTGGTGGCTGCAGAGCTATTCATCGGTAATCATCGTCCCCACACCTGAATCGGTATAAACTTCGAGCAGCAGCGCGTGCTCAATCGTACCATTGAGAATATGCGCACGCCGCACACCGCCACGCACTGCCGCGATACAGGCGTTAATCTTTGGCCCCATACCACCGGCATCGGGCGTGTCCGCAATAAACGCCGCCGCCTCGGCGGTCGTGAGCTGGCTCATGAGCGAGGTTGAATCGTCAAAATCAGCGTAGAGGCCATCAACATCGGTCAGATAGATGCACTTGTCGGCACCAAGCGCGGCAGCAAGCTCACCGGCGACGGTGTCAGCGTTGATGTTGAGCGGCCGGTTGTCGCAGCCGGCACTGACCGTTGCGATGACCGGGATGAACCCATCGGCGATAAGCGTGTCGACGAGCGTTGTATCGATAGTAGAAACCGTCCCCGTGCGGCCATGCTCGGACGAAAGTGGCGTTCCCTGTACAAGCCCACCGTCCTCACCACTAATACCAACGGCGTAGTTACCATGGTAGTTAATCGCGCTCACAAGTTCCTTGTTGACCTTGCCGCCCAGTACCATGCGCACGACATCGAGCCCTTCGTCGGTCGTCACGCGCTGACCGTCCTTGAACGACACATCGATATCGAGCGTCTCCATGAGCTCGTTAATCTCGGGCCCTCCCCCATGCACGATAACCGGATTGATGCCCATCAACTTCATGAGCACGATGTCGTCGGCAACTTTTTTGCGCAATGATGAGTCGGTCATCGCCGCACCACCGTACTTAACGACCGCCGTGGTGCCAAACGCGGCTTTAATCCACGGCAACGCCTCCATGAGCGTTGCGGCCTTTTCGGTATAGGTGTTCATCGTGAGAGCGTTCCTCCTCTAGTTCCGATATTCGCCGTTTATCTTGATGTAGTCATAGCTCAAATCGCACGTCCATATCTGCGCACTACCTTCACCTGCGCCAATATCAACGGTAAGCTCAATCTCAGGCCGTGCGAGCGCAGCAGCTGCGGCTTTTTCGTCGAACACAACCGCGCTACCGTGCGAGCAGACCTCAATTCCTGCAAAGCTGATACTGAGCTTGCACGGGTCAAACGCCACACCGGCACGCCCGGCCGCTGCGGCCACCCGCCCCCAGTTCGCGTCATTGCCGAAGAGCGCGGTCTTGACGAGCGGTGAGTCGGCGATGGTGCGTGCAACGGTGCGTGCATCGGTGTCGCTCGGTGCACCGGTGACGGTCACGGTCACAAACTTCGTTGCGCCTTCCCCATCCCGGACGATTGCGTGGGCAAGCGTGGTGCACACAGCGGTAATGGCCTTCTTGAGGGCAGCATAGGCGGCTGCATCGGTGACAGAATCAATCGGCGCATGACCGAGATTAACGCCTGAACTCATCAGCACAGCCGTGTCGTTCGTGGAGGTATCACCGTCAACGGTCACGCAGTTAAACGATTGAGCGACGGCCTCATGCCATATCTCAGCGCACGCCTCTTGCGTGAGCGGTGCGTCGGTCAAAACACAACCAATCATGGTGGCCATATTCGGCGCAATCATGCCGCTGCCCTTCGCAATTCCGGTCACCGTATAGGTAGTCTTCTCTGCGCCGTCGGTACCATCGGTACCTCCCACTTCAACGACAGCCGAGGCCGTCTTGGGAACAGTGTCGGTCGTCATAATGGCGCGCGCAACGGCTTCAAGAGCGGCCTCACCCGAATCGAGCTGCTCGAGAAGTTGAGGAATCTTGTCGGTAATCTGTGCAGCATCGAACGGCACGCCAATGACACCCGTTGAGGCAACGAGTACCTCCTCGGGCGTAACGTCGAGCGCATCGGCAAGAGCAGCACAGGTCTTCCGTGCGACGGTCATTCCGTGGCTGCCGGTACACGCATTCGCGTTGCCAGCGTTGATGATACACGCCACGGCCTCGCCCCTGGCAGCGTGTTCGCGTGATACGACGACCGGAGCTGCCACCACGTTTGACTGAGTAAACGTTGCCGCAACGCACGCCCCCGCCGGGGCATAGATGAGGGCAAGGTCGTCCTTGCTTGATTTCTTAAAGCCGGCTGCAGTCACCGCAGCAGAAAAGCCGGGGACAGCGCGTGCGAAAGCATCGAGAATAGGTGCTTCGCCGCTCATACGATGCTCCGAAACGCGCTCAGCCCCATCGCTTGATCAAGCTCATATGCAATGTTTGCAACCTGAACGGCCTGTGATGAAGCACCTTTGCCAAGGTTATCGATAGCACAGGTGATAATCGCCGTATGCGTACGTTCATCGAACGCCACGCCAATCTGTGCGTGATTCGTGCCGGTGACGCTCGCCGTCTTGGGCTGCGTACCTTGCTCAAGAACGGTGACGAACGGCTCGATGGCATAGGCGGTGTGGTAGAGTTCTTCAAGCTGCGTGAGCGTTGTGCGTTCCGCGCAGGTGATGTAGGTCGTCGCAAGCAACCCGCGCTTCATTGGCGCAAGATGCGGCGTAAAGAGAACCGTAACTTCGCGTCCTGCGGCTACACTAAGCGTCTGCTCAATCTCAGGCGTGTGCTGATGAGCAGCAACCTTGTACGCGCTTACCGACTCGTCGAGGGCGCAGAATTGAGTCATCTCACTTGCCGTGCGTCCAGCTCCCGAAATACCCGACTTCGCGTCGATAACGAGCGGTGCATCGGGTACGGCAAGCGCACTTGCCACAAGCGGGGCGGCAGCAAGTGCGGCGGCCGTCGGGTAGCAGCCCGGGCATGCAAGAAGCGGCGCTGCCGCAATATCGGCGTGCGCCACGAGTTCGGGCAGCGCGTAGAGTGCTTGCTCAATGAGTGCAGGCGCGGTGTGTTCGGCATACCAGTATTCGTACGTTGTGAGGTCTTTTAGGCGAAAATCGGCCGAAAGGTCGATGACCCGCACGCCGGCCTCGATAAGCTTCGGTGCGAGGTGCATTGCCGCGGTATGCGGTACCGCAAGAAAAGCGATGTCGATTGAGGCAGAATCAAGCTCTGCTGCCGAGCTCAACACAACGTCTGCACCGGGGGCAACACCATCACCCTGCAGTGCCGGATAGAGACTGGACAGCCGAGCACCAGCATGACACCGCGCCGTTGCTGCCATCAGCTCAAAGACAGGATGCGACTGCAAGATACTCACCAGCTCGACGCCGGTGAATCCCGTTGCTCCAATAACCGCTGCTCTCTGCGTTTTGCCCTGTGTCATGCGTGAACTCCTGCACTTTTGCCACTTTTATTCTTATACAGCCGTCTATTATATCCACTTTTTTGAATAATTACAAGTATTTATACGTAAATATTATATGTATTTTTAATAATATACGAAAAGTGACAAAATTTCTTCTCATGTCCTCACATGCGCCACATGTGGCCTAGCAGTCTGGGATGCGAACGCCGGTCTCGGTGATATAGGCCGTGATGTACTCGGCCGGAGTCACGTCGAAGGCCGGGTTATATATCATCGTCTGAGGAGGCGTTGTCCGGAACCATGCGTCGAACGCATAGCCCGCACCCTTGCGATCGACGGTCATTTCATGACCCTTGGCAAGCGTCAACTCACATACACCTTCCGTAGTCAAAGCATCGAAGGCACGAGTAATGGTGTCGGTTGTCGGTTCAATCATGCCCGATACCGTCACACCGGCGACTTCGCGCTCGTCGCGCTCCTCGATTTCGATATCTTTGCCGGTCGGGCAATCGGGGTCAAACGTACTCATCGGAGCTGCCACATAGAACGGGATCTCATGAGCGCGTGCCAGCACCGCCAGCGCATAGGTTCCTATCTTATTGGCGACATCACCGTTGACCGCGATACGGTCGGCCCCGACGATGACGGCATCGACCCATCCCTTTGCCATCACATCGGCGGCCATATTATCGCAGATGAGTGCCGAGGGAATCCCTGTCTGTAACAGCTCCCATGCGGTCAGGCGTGCACCTTGGTTGACGGGACGCGTCTCGCAGACCCAAACGTGCTCAACGTTGCCGACGGCTTCAGCTGCATAGATGACGCCAAGAGCGGTTCCGTAAAACGCGGTCGCAAGCGAGCCAGCGTTACAGTAGGTCAAAAACTTCGTCGGCGTATCGAAGAGCCCTGCACCAGCAGCCCCTAATGCGCGGTTCGCTGTCTCATCTTCGGTAGCAAGTTCGCACGCATGCGCCACGATGAGGTCGTGTAGCTCATCAGGGCTTTTATCGCGGTTAGCCTGTACGAGTTCGCCAATCTGGCGTACGCCCCAACTAAGGTTGATGGCTGTCGGACGTGCCGCAATAACCTCGTCAGCGACCGCAGCACATCGTTCGAAGTATATTGCCGGCGCGACGCCATTATCGTTGGCCGACATCTCGCGCCCCTCAACCTGCGACCACAGCGCCAGCGCAAAGGCTCCGGCTACACCGAGCGCCGGTGCACCGCGTACCGCAAGCGACTTAATCGCCGTAATAAGCCCTTCGTACGTGTGGCACACGAGCACATCGCCCTGCAGTGGCAGGCGCGTCTGATCTACAAGATGGACGACACCATCCTCCCACCATAGTGTTTTTGGCAGATTCTCAACGCCCATAGCTCGCACTCCCTATTTCTCGCAGATGCCTCATGATGCCAGAGCGCATCATGTGGTGCCGTCTTTAATGTTATCGAGAATTAATTGTAAGTCATCGGGCAACGTATCGACGAACTCCATCTCTTCGCCGCTCGTCGGATGAACAAACGTAAGTCTATAGCTATGCAAAAACTGGCGATGCAGTCCATGGTTGGCGCGATCGTTGCCTCGCCCGTAGACTGGATCACCAACGACAGGATGGTCGATATAACGCATGTGCACGCGTATCTGATGGGTACGTCCCGTGTAGAGCTTGCACTCCACAAGCGTGAATCCATTGTCATAGCGGCCGGCCTCAAGACGCTCCATCACGGTAAGCGTGGTAATCGCACCCCGTGCACCCGGCCTGTCGGAGACCGTCATGAGCATGCGATCATCACGATCACGTGCGATGGGCGCATCGATCGTTGCGGTCTCAGGTGCAATGTTGCCGTGCACAAGACAGAGGTAGCGCCGATCAATCTCACGAAGACGAATTTGATCCTGCAAGTGCGCCTGCGCTGCATCGGTCTTGGCAACGAGCATCAGCCCACTCGTGTCCTTGTCGAGACGATGGACGATGCCGGGACGATCTTCGCCCTGCAAACCACCGAGCTCACGCGAATGATACGCAAGTGCGTTGACGAGCGTACCCGACCAATTACCGTGCGCAGGATGAACAACAAGGCCTGCCTGCTTCGAGAGCACGATGAGATCGTCATCCTCATAGCGAATATCGAGCGGAATCGCTTCAGGCTCAATATGGTGAGTGAGCGGTGGCGGGGGCGTGATGATGACGCACTCCCCTGCCGAAACGGTATGTCGCTTCGGACGTATTGCACCATCAACGGTCACGTACCCACCCTCAATCATCCGCTCGGCGGCCGAGCGTGAAACGACACCGGGCTGCGCGCCAACGAAAACATCGAGACGCATGTCGGTGTCTGCATCTCCTACGATGACCTCGATAGGTGCCGTGGTGTTCATGCTGACTTCTCCGATTTTCGCGCCTCGCGGCGCGCTTCGCGTAGTAACCACACAGCTACTAACGCCGCACCGACGCACACGAAGATATCGGCTACATTGAAGACGGGAAAATCGATAAAGACGAGGTCAAAGATATCGATTACCACCCCGTAGACAATTCGATCGATAGCATTACCGACTGCCCCAGAGCATAAAAATCCCAGTGCGACGGCAAGCAGCGTCGGCATCGGCCGCAGCGTCACCCACACATACACGGTTACCGCAAAAAGCGCGGTTGTGCCGAGAAGCCCAAGCCACGCACCGGCTCCGGATACTCCGAAGAGGCCAAACCCGATACCGCTGTTCTCGATGTACGTGAAACGAAGAAGGTAAGGGATTGCGACGTGTGACTCGCCGGGAACCATCAGATTCATCTGCACGGCCTTGACGAGGCGGTCGGCGAAGACACCGAGCACAAAGATGACGCCGAACAATATCACCGAGCGCTTCACTTATACAGTCGGCTCCGGCTCGAACCCAATCTCAGCAAGCACCTCGGCACACCGCACACAGACGTCCGGGTAGGCGGTACCGGTGGCACGCTCACGATAGTTCCAGCAACGCGGGCATTTCTCACGCTTCGTGCGCGTGATGGTCACGAGGGGCTCGGCCGCCGTCTCGTCAACGGTAATCGTCACGTCGGCGACGATGAAGAACTCGCAGAGCTTCGCGCAACCTCGCGCTTCAAGGATGGCTGCTCTCTCGGGAGCCACCGTCAGCGCGACTTCGGCCTCTTGCGACTTGCCCACGATGCCGTCGTTGCGCGCCTCTTCAATCGCTTTCGTCACACTCTCGCGCACCTGGCGCACGACGTCGTAGTCCGCACGAAGCACATCAGCATCCAGCGCGCTTACATCGAGCGTGGGCCAATCAGCCAGGTGGACGGATTCGAGCTCGCCCTCCCGCAGCGCAGGCGGCGTGAAGCTCCAGATTTCCTCGCAGGTATAGGCGAGCACCGGCGCAAGAAGGCGCATGAGTGCCTGCAGCAGCACATTGACGACGGTCTGCGCGCTACGCCGTGTGGCCCACGTCGGCGCATCAGCGTACAGCCTATCCTTAAGCGCATCAAGATACGTCGTCGAAAGCTTATCCATATACGCGATGACCTCGCGCTGCGCCATATAGAAACGCCACTCGTCGTTGTAACGCATGACCTTGCCCATAATATCGGCGAGCCGCACGAGTTCGGCTCTATCCATCTCTTCGAGGTCGGTGAAGGCCACCGCATCGGCCGGCTCAAAGTCGTGCAGGTTTGAGAGCAAAAACCGCATCGTGTTGCGAATCTTGCGATACGCTTCGCTCGTGCGCTCGAGGATTTCGTCAGAGATTGCCACGCTCTGTGCATAGTCACTTGAGGCAACCCACAGGCGCACGATGTCGGCACCGAGCTTATCGATGATATCAATGGGCGATATAACGTTGCCGACCGACTTCGACATCTTCTTGCCCTCGCCGTCGACGGTGAACTCGTAGGTGAGGAGATTCTCCCACGGAGCGCATCCGTATGTGCCTATCGAGGTCAGGTACGAACTTTGGAACCAGCCGCGGTGTTGGTCGCTTCCTTCAAGGTAGAGCTGCGCGGGAAAGCTCAGCTCGGGACGGGTATGGAGCACGCTCGTGTGCGACACGCCGCTCTCCCACCACACATCGAGGATATCGCTTTCGGGTACCAAATCGGTGCAGCCACACGCACACGCCGTGTCGGTCGGCAGGTAGGTGCTCGGTGCCTCGGTAAACCATGCGTCAGCACCTTTGTTACGAAAGAGCTCGATGATGGCATCGAACGTTGCTTCATTAGCGACGACCTCGTCACACGCGGTGCACCGGTGCACGGGAATCGGTACGCCCCAGCTGCGTTGGCGCGAGATGCACCAGTCGGGCCGGTCGGCTATCATCGCGCTCATGCGCTTTGCACTGACTGCCGGAATCCACGTGAAGTCGTGCAGATGCGCCACTGCTTTGTCGCGCAAGCCCGTCTTCTCCATTGAGACGAACCACTGCTCGGTCGCACGGAAAATCACCGGCTCCTTGCACCGCCAACAGTGCGGATAGCTGTGTGTTATCTCGCTCGTGCCGACAAGGGTTCCCTGTTCGCGCAGCCATTCGACGATGAGATGGTCGTCGCGGTGTACCGCGTTGCCCGCAAAGGGGCCTCCCCCTTCGTCGAACGTGCCGTCATCTCGAACGGGCATATATATTGGCAGATCGTGCTTGGTGGCAAGTAGATTGTCCTCAGCACCATGGCCACCCGCGCCGTGCACGACACCGGTACCCGTCGTCAAATCGACGTACGAATCGGTGATGATGCGGCAGATGCGCTCGTGATGGATGGGCTGCACGTAGGTGAGCGCGGAAAGCTCCTCGCCGCTCATGCTACCGTCGAGTATCTCGTAGTCACCACTTTCCCAGCCGAGCTGGGCCGCAACGGTTTCGACGAGCTCCTCGGCGAGCACAAGCACCTGCCCGGCCGCGGCACCGGTACGCGGCCGCAGTGCCACGTAACGTGCCGTGCCGTTGAGCACGACAAACGCGTTGGCCGGCAGCGTCCACGGTGTGGTGGTCCAGATGAGTATCGATATTGGTGTGCCGTCAGCTTCGGCGGCCCACGGCGTTGCATCGATGGATTCGGCGTCCTGAGCGAGGCGATACGCTACGTACACGGAAGGTGAAGTTTCGTCGGCGTACTCGATTTCTGCCTCGGCGAGCGCGGTCTCACAGCGTGTACACCAATGAATCGCCTTGCGGCCCCGGTAGATGGCACCGTCGAGATACATCTTCTTGAAGACTTCGACGTTGCCCGCTTCGTACTCAGGGTTAAAGGTCAGGTACGGATTCTCCCAATCGCCGAGCACCCCAAGACGCTTGAACTCTTCGCGCTGCGCGTCAATCCACTTCAGCGCATAGTAGCGGCACTTGGTGCGCAGCTCAGGTACGGAGATTTCGGCCATGCGTTCGGGGCCGAGGTTCTTCTCGACCTGATGCTCGATGGGCTGGCCATGGCAGTCCCAACCCGGCACGTACGGCGCATAGTGACCGTTCATCGTCTTATACTTGATGATGATGTCCTTGAGAATCTTGTTATAGGCGGTACCCATGTGAATGTGCCCGTTCGCGTACGGCGGGCCGTCGTGGAGCACGAATGGCGGTGCCGCAGCGTCGTGGCGGCGTGTCACTATTTTGCCGTAGATGTCACGTTCATCCCAAAACGCACGCCACTCTGGCTCGCGCTGAGCAAGGTTGGCGCGCATGGGAAAATCTGTGTTTGGCAGATTTAGCGTATCTTTATAGTCATTTGCCATTCTCGTTGTTTTTTACGAGTACTCTCGACGCTGTTTACCCTATTTCTTCGATGTCATCGTCATCATCCAACTCAATCTGATCGGCAAACGACGTTGGGGTGGCCGGAGCATCGTTTGGCTCGGCAGATGCTGCATCGACAACCGTCTCAACGTCAACGGCGACAGCTTTGGCAACGACCGTGTCGGCCGTCACGACGGCTGCGGCTGCCTCAACCGTAACAACCTCATGCGGATGCGTGTTGACGCTTGGTGTAGCCGAGACGTCGCTCAAGTCAACATCCATCGGCAACTCTCGAATCGAAGTAAGTGCGTTTTCAAGCAGCGCGCGATACTTATCACGGTAACTCGTCTCCTCGTCTTTGAGCCTCTTGAGCGAGTCGAGCAGTTCACGCTTCTTGCCTTGTGCCTCTTCGACGATCTCGGCGGCACGATCCTCGGCCGTCACGATGAGGTCCTTCGCCTGACCACGCGCCTTGCCTACCAGCTCCTCGGCGGTCTTCTGTGCAACGACAAGTACATTGCCGATTTCAGCGCTATCGATTTCAGGAACCTCTGAAGCAGGGGTCGCCGGCCTACCCGAAGAAGTACTCAACTGTGCACGTAGCGACTCGACTTCTCGATTGAGACGATCGACTTCTGCAGCGCATAGATCGAGAAAGTCATCGACCTCGTTTTCCTTATATCCGCGCACTCCGTGCCCGAACTCTTTTTCGTGAATATCCATAGCACTGAGAGCCATGTCTGCCCCTTTCACCGATCATCGCATATTACAAGCTATCGCAAAGCATTATACCGCAATGAACGCACGGTGCCCAAGTTCGGCGCTGCAAAGTTACGAGGTGTCACCTCGGAGCTCTGTGGCACGCTCAACAGCGGCGCGCACAGCATCACGGAACATAGCTTCGAGACCGCGCTCCTCAAGCACAGCAACGGCACATTCGGTCGTACCTCCCGGACTCTGCACCGCATCGGCAAGCTCACGTGGTTCGTGGTCGAGGTACTCCAACATGCGGGCGGTACCGCCAATCGTGCTACATGCAATGGCATGCGCTAGTTCCTTATCGAGCCCTTCGGCAACACCAGCCTTTTCCAGTGCCTCAATAACAAGCGCACAGTATGCCGGACCGGACCCACTAATCGCGGTCGCAACATCGATATTTTTTTCGTCGATTATCAGAACCGCGCCCCCTGCCTCCATAACATGGGCGACCGCTTCAACTTCTTCGGTCGTAACCCGCGTGCCCGGAGCAATGAGCGTCGTGCCTTCCTCAAACAGCATTGCGAGATTCGGCATTAGCCGAATAACCCGCGCAAAAGGAAACCATTCTTCAAGCTGAGCCGCAGAAACTCCCACGGCAATCGACAAAATCAATGTCTGCGAGCCAATGCGGTTCACCTCGTCGACGATCTCAGGAATCACCGTCGGCTTCACCGCAAGGATAATCCAGTCCTGAGGACCAAATGAGTTATCTTCGAATTGGCTCAGGCTTGAGTTGAGCGGCAGTTGAGGATAGGTATCGTTAACCTTATCGCGCATCTCAGGGTTTGGGTCGACAACCGAGATAGTATCGCTCTCAAACGAGTCGAACAACACCGGCAGAAACGGCGCGCCCATCTGTCCTGCGCCGACGAGCAGTACACGGCTATCGTAACGTTCGGATTCTTCTCCGAACATCTCTTGTTCCCAAAAACTCATCGCTTTCCCCCTTGTCACCAAAGCCTAGCGTTGACGCTGTGCAAAACGCGCGCGATCGGCATCGGAAACGTGCGAACCCTGCGGCGCAATGAGATAAATCCCTGCCGACACCTTACTAATTTCACCGTCGAGACCATAGATAAGGCCCGAGACAAAATCGAGAAAACGGCGTTGCTCGTCAAAGGGAATCGAATTCAGATCGATAATAACCGGCTGCCCGCCCTTGTAGCGGTCGGCAATAAGGCCGCAGTCGTTGAACGAGGTCGGACGCGCGTTGTGCACGAGCGTCTGACCCGCCGCACGCGTCTCAACCCGAGGCGCACGTATATGCGGCACATCCCGCAACGGAGCGCCGGTGGCTACGCTTGCACGACGGACATCGGGCGTACGCGACCTGCGTACTACGTTGCTCGACCCGCCCTCATCATACGGAGATTCATATCGATCAACCTCAAGGTTATCGGACCTGCGCCCATAAGGGCTCTCAAGCTCGTCATCGATATCATCTGCTACCGTATCGTCTATGCCGATTTTCTCTTTAAGATCATCCAGAAACCCCATCGAATGTCCTTCTTACGCCCCCATACCCTACACAACAATCTCAATATAACACTAAGGTAACGTCTGTGCCAAAGAGAAAAGTAACAAATTATGTGACGTCTTGCGTGTTCGCAAAGCGGCGCTTGAGTTCGGCGGCAAGCTCATCGAGTTCGATATCGTAGCGAGCACACATCACGAGCAGATGATAGAGCACGTCGCACGTCTCGTAGACAAGGTGCTCGTGAGCAGTACCGTGTTCGGTGGTACCCGGCGTACCAGCAGCCCGGGCAGCATCACAGTCTTTTGCGGCAAGCGCAACCTCGGCCGCCTCTTCGGCGACCTTCTTGAGTACCTTATCGGGCGTAGCGGTCAGAAGATCGACGGTGTAGCTCTGCCGAAAGTAGGTGTCCGGTGCGTCGATACACGCGCTTGCATCGGTCTTGGTATCGGTTTTGGCATCGGCCTTGCGCGACTGAATCGTCGTCCACAGCTCGTCGATGACCGTGCCAAAGGTATCGGGGGTCATGGTGTTCTCCTGAGTTCTCGGTAAAAGCAGGTGCGCTCACCGGTATGGCACGCAACGCCATCGCCACCAAGCGTACAGGTGAGGAGCAGCGTGTCGCCATCGCAGTCGTAGCTCACCTGCTGAACCTGTAGCGTATTGCCGCTCTGTTCACCTTTACGCCACGAAGTCTTACGGCTGCGCGAGTAGAACCACGCCTGTCCTGTCTCGAGCGTACGCTCAAGCGCAGCGCGATCCATCCACGCCATCATGAGCACAGTACCGTCGCCGGCATCTTGCACAATGGCGGGAATGAGACCGTCCGCGTTGTAGGTGAGGTCGGCGGGCGTCATATCCGCACCGCGATACCGGCAGCGGCCATTGCTTCCTTGACCTCGGCGATAGTGAGGGTACCGAAGTGGAAGACCGAGGCGGCGAGCACGGCGTCGGCCTCGCCCTCGATAATTGCTTCGACGAAGTCCTCGATTTTACCGGCACCGCCGCTGGCGACAACCGGCACGTCAACGGCACGTGCGACGGCACGCGTCAGCTCGATGTCGTAACCGTCTTGAACGCCATCACAGTCCATACTCGTGAGCAAAATCTCACCGGCACCGCGACGCGTTGCTTCCCGCGCCCACTCGATGACGTCGAGGCCGGTGTTCGTGCGCCCGCCATTCGTCATGACGTCCCAGCGAGTTATAGTACCGGGTGCTTTCTTAGCATCAATAGCAACGATAAGCCGCTCCGAGCCATAGGTAGAGGCAATCTGGCCGATGAGGTCAGGGTCGTTGACGACCGCCGTGTTGAGCGAAATTTTATCTGCGCCCGCATCGAGTATCGTCTGCACATCGCCGAGCGTGTGCATGCCGCCGCCCACGATGAAGGGCACCGAGATAGCCGCGCCGGTACGTGCCGCAACCTCGTGCATCGCCGGACGCTTGTCGGTCGTCGCCGTGATGTCGAGAAAGACGATTTCGTCTGCGCCGGCCTTGTCGTACGCCGCCGCTATCTCGATGGGGTCACCAGCATCTTTGAGGTCGACGAAGTTTATGCCTTTGACGACGCGTCCACCCGTTACGTCAAGACACGGTATGACTCGCTTAGGTGTGGTCAGGTTGCGTGTTGTCATGTTGCCCTCGCTAACGTTTCGATTGCCTCGGTCAGGGTAAAGTTTTTCTCATAGAGTGCGCGGCCGACGATAACACCCTCAGCCACACGTGTGCCCAGCGTACCGGCGGCGGCGATGTCATCGAGTGTCGTCACGCCACCGCTGACGATAACCGGAAAGCCCGCCGTAGCAGCCACACTGCGATACGCCGCCGCATCGATGCCGGTCTGCGCACCATCGCGGCTGATATCGGTGAAGACGAGATGCTTAAGGCCGAGGTCACGCAACGTGTCCACAAGCTCTGTGGCCGCAACGGCACTCCCCTCACGCCAGCCTTCAACAGCTACCATCCCATCGCGTGCATCGACACCCGCGACGAGCCGCTCGTCTCCAAACGTCGTGACCATCTCGCGTACGAGTGCGGTGTCTTTGACGAGCGCGGTACCCAAGATGACGCGCGTCACACCGGCATCGAGCAGACGCTGCGCCGTCTCGCGCGTGCGTATGCCGCCGCCGACCTGTATGCGCAGGTCGGGATAGGTTGCTGCGACGGCTGCGATGGCGTCGATATTGATTGGCTCGCCAGTGCGTGCGCCGTCGAGGTCGACCATATGGATCCACTCTGCCCCTTGCTCGACCCACACGGCGGCCTGTGCAACGATGTCATCGTGGTAGACGGTGACGCGGTCATAATCGCCCTGCAAGAGGCGTACGGCCTTGCCGCAGAGAACGTCGATAGCGGGAAAAACGTACACTATAGGGAACCCTTTGTGCTCGGTACACCGGTGACGCGCGGGTCGAGGGTAAGGGCGGTGCGCAACGCACGCGCTACTGCCTTGAATGCCGCCTCGACGATATGGTGCGCGTTTGTGCCAGCGAGACTGCGCACGTGCAGCGTCAGACCTGCCTCGCGTGCGAGTGCCGCAAGAAACTCTTGGGTAAGTGTTGTGTCGAATGTACCGATAATCTCGATGGGAAGGTCGACCTCGTAGTAGCACTGGCCGCGTCCGCTGACATCGATGGCGGCAATCACGAGAGCCTCATCCATCGGCATGATGCTCTGTCCAAAACGCACGATACCGGCCTTGTCTCCGAGTGCCTGGGCGATTGCTTGACCGAGCACGATGCCGACATCCTCGACGGTATGGTGCGCGTCGACTTCAACGTCACCGCTCGCCTTTACGCTCAGGTCAAACCCCGCGTGACGCGCGAGTGCGTCAAGCATATGGTCGAAAAACGGCACACCGGTCTCTACCTCAACGGTGCCCGAACCATCGATGGCAAGCGTCAGCTCGATGCTCGTCTCCCCCGTCGTGCGCTGAACGGTTGCGTTTCTGACCTGTGCGTTTTTCATGCGGAAAACCTTTCTTTCACAGCGTGCTCGTGCGCCCAAAATCCTTCGGTGTGTGCGATTGCTTCGATTGCTTTTCGGTCACGCTCCAGCCCTTCGCGCGTGTAGCTGATGATACTCGATTTTTTGACGAAGTCATCGGTGCTCAGCGGCGAGCTAAATCGTGCCGTGCCTTCAGTCGGGAGTACGTGGTTGGGGCCGGCGACGTAATCACCGGCACTCTCGGGCGTCCACGGGCCGATAAAGATGGCACCGGCGTTGTGCAGACGCTCGGCGATTTCAGCCGCGTTTTCGGTGAGCACCTCGAGGTGTTCGGGCGCGATGATATCCGAGGCCGCGATGGCATCATCGATATTCTCGCAGATGACAACGAGGCTGTTGTCACTGAGCGAGGCGGCCGTAATCTCGGCACGCGGCGAGTGCGACAGCAGATCGGCGAACTCGGCCTCGACCTTCGTGGGAAGCGTGATATCGGTGGTAACGAGGTACGTTGCCGCACGCACGTCGTGCTCGGCCTGCGCCATGAGGTCGATTGCCACCAGACGCGGATTCGCCGTGGAGTCGGCCAGCACGAGCACCTCGGAGGGGCCGGCTATCATGTCGATGCCGACCTCGCCCATGACGTACTTTTTGGCTGCGGCAACAAACGCGTTGCCTGGGCCGACTATCTTGTCAACGGCCGGAATGGTCTCGGTGCCGTACGCAAGCGCACCGATTGCCTGTGCGCCACCCATCTTGTATATCTCAGTTATGCCAACGATACGCGCCGTAACGAGCGTATAAGGCGATATCGTACCACCCTGTGCAGGCGGAGCCGCCATCGCAATCTCCGAAACGCCGGCGACGTGCGCGGGCATCGTATTCATGAGCACGCTGGAAGGATACGGTGCCGTGCCGCCGGGTACGTAAACGCCTACGCGACGAATCGGTGTAATCTTCTGACCGAGCACGACCCCGTCGTCATCGGTCATCGTCCAGCTTTTCTGGCGGTGCTGCTCGTGGAAGAAACGGACGCGCTCGGCGGCGTAGCGCAGAGCGTCGATAATCTCATCGTCGACGAGCTCGAAGGCAGCGTCTATCTCTTTTTCGCTGACGCGGAGTGTATCGGGGGCAAGCGTCACGCCATCGAAGCGTGCGGTGTACTCGATAAGTGCCGCATCACCGCGTGTGCGTACGTCGTCGACGATAGCGGTTGCGGAGTCGATAATCTCACGTGAGATGCCGCCGCTTCGTGCAAGAAGCTCACGGGTGAGCGGCTGGCCGAGCCCAAGCGTGACGGTACGCAACGTAGGGCGCGGCGTGGTAGGCGAAGTCATGAGATGCTCCCATCCACGTTCGTGCGAAGAGTGTCGGCGAGCGCGAAGATACGTTCGTCAATGCGTGCGCTGGCAGGGTTGGCGACGAACCACGCGGTCGTGGGCATCACCTCGTCGAGGACGACCATGTTGTTCTCGCGCAGGGTCGTACCCGTCGCGGTCAAATCGACGATGACGTCGGCGATGTCGATAAGCGGCGCAATCTCGATGTTGCCGTTGAGCTTGACGAGCTCGATCTGAATGCCGCGCTCGTCGAAAAAGCGTTGCGTGATGCGCGGGTACTTCGTTGCGACGCGCACGACGCCCTGGGCGAGCGCACGCTCGTCGAGTGAACGTGTATCGGCCGCTGGTGAAGCAACAACGAATTGGCATGCGCCAAAGGCGAGGTCAACGAGTTTAAGCAGGGGGAAATCGGCCTCAACGAGCACGTCGTGTCCCCCGATGCCGCAGTCGACCGCGCCGGTCGCCACGTAGATGGCAACGTCGGTCGGCTTGGCGATGACATAGATGGTATCGTCGGTCTCAAAGTAGAGCTGGCGACCGGCGTCGATAAGTGGCGTGGTGTCGAGACCGGCCTCGGCCAGTACCCGCACGCTGTCGGCGAAAAGTGCGCCCTTCGGCACGGCGACACGCAGCTTGCGCGGTGCACGTACGTCGGTGGCAGGATCGGTAGCGTCCGAGGTAACGTCGAGTGCTTCGATGATGCGTCCCAACTCGAGGGCGAACCCAGCGGCCGGCATGTCACGCCCGAAACCAGCAAGTACGCAATCGTAGCGCCCACCGCCGCCAAGTGCCGCGCCGACGCCCGGTACATAGACGTCGAACACCATGCCGGTGTAGTAGGCGGGTGTGCGCGAAATGGTATCGTCAGCCACGATAACCTGCTGAGCCGTATCGTCGCGCTCGGCGAGTGCCGCGAGCGTCGCTTTAAGCCGCGATGGCTCGTCGTTGACGTGTATCTGAAAGCCGGTCAGCTCGATAGCGTGTAATGCCTTGGCCGCGAGCGCAAGGACTTCGGCGTCGGCCTCCGGTCCGGACTCGCCGATAAGCTCGATGCCGAGCTGCATCTGTTGCCGTGACTGTCCGCGCAGTTGTTCTTGCTCGGTAAAGATATCGGCACAGTAGCGCAACCGATACGGCGGCTCCATCTGCGTAAAGCGCGTCGCCACAATGCGTGCAACCGGCACGGTAACGTCATTGCGCAAGGCAACGAGCCGACCATCGATGTCGCAGAAACGAAAGGTTTCGTTGGCCGACGCATGTGAAACCGCCTTGACAACGTCAAGGCCCTCTAGTACGGGCGTCTCGATGAGGCCATAGCCCGCCTTATCGAAGCACTGTCCCATGCGATATGCGAGCTTTTCACGACGGGACGCCTCGCCGGGTAGGTAGTCTCTGAAGCCCCGTGGGGCACGCACCTCCATGCGGCTTCCTCCTGTCGTCTGCGCAGATGTAGGTTACCCCTATTATAATACTCTAATTCTGATGAGGCAGGTTGCTTGGGTTAGGACCAAGTGTAACGTCTAATGCCCCTCGCGGTACATGATGGGCAATAGGTCATAAGGATTAAGAAGCGTACCGTCGGCATCCCACAGCTCGAGATGCAGATGTGGAGTCGAAGCGTTGCCCGTCGAGCCAAGTGTGCCGACCGGCTGACCACCGAGCACGCGCCCGGCCGGAATTGACGTCGCCATGTGGGCGTAAAACGCCTTCCAGCCATTATCGCCAATCAAGTACCCGCCGATACCGCCCATACCGCTGTTATTAGGCACCCACTCGCCGTCAAAGATAGCAACGAGCGGCAAGCCGTGTGCGCCGAGCAAATCGGTCGCGCGATGAGCGCCGTTCGAACGTGCACTGTAGAAGTCATTCGTGTAGTTTACCTCACCGAGCACCGGGAAGTAGAAGCGTGCGCGACGCTCCTCCTCAGCCTGCGCCTCTTGCGCAACGATAATTTGTTCAATGCGCTCGATGCCGGAGAGGCCAGCATATCCGAACGTGCGCGTCGGTGTTTGCGTCGGTGTATCGGTCGACAGATGGTCGGTAGCCACTGTGTGATCGACCGTGACAAGCAGAGGCGACTCGGTTGCAAACGCATCACCCGGCGTACCCCCTATCATGAACAGCGTGGTGAACATCACGGCAAACGCTGCACTTGTGGTAGCGGACAGGACACGGGCACGCTTGACGCATGCAATACTAGGGATATACAAGGGGTTCCTTTCTGATTCGTTGTAAGAGGGGTGTGGCTAACGGAGTCTCGCGCACGCTGACGCGCGGCATATCCGCCTGCCAAGAGTATTTATCGTATGACTATTGTCCCACGAGTACGTGCAAAAAGGCAAACTGCCACGTTGCCAAACCGACATAAATGAGAAAAAGGCACTCGAGGAGCAGAAGGTCGCCCGGGGAAGAGCGGCCTTCGAGGGTGCGGACGTGTGCGTGGCGCGTGGCCGAGGCGTTAGCGCCTCACCCAAATGGCCGGACGCAAGCCGATATCGGTAGAGGTAATCGAAACGCCATAGGGATCGCCCCACGTACCAGTGTCGAGCACGCGACCCCAGGAGCCGCGCACACCACCACCGATGGCCACGCGACCCGCGTTGGTAGCACTGTCACCACGCGAGCGAGACCACCAAGCGCGGGCTGTCGTGGTGCCTGCATGATTAGCACCGGCTCCGTGGCCTACACGGCCTAGTGCGGAGTCAGTTGTGGTTGTTGCAGCGCCACTGCCTCCCGTAGCAGTGTTCGGGAAATAGCGCAAGACTTCAGTACCGGACAGCGCAAAGGTAACGATGCCTTGACCAGCTGTCGTTGAGGTAGTGTTCGCAGCAGCTGCACGCACCGGATTTGAAGGCCTTGACTGTGCCTGAGGGAAGGTCGTGAAGTTCACGTTTGCGATACTTCCAGCATTTTGCGTGGTAAGCCCGGTCTCCACACCAAAGTTGCGACTCGTGACAGCACCGGTAATGACACCGCTGGCGTCGCCAAAGTCAGCTTGCACCGCATATGCGTTAAGGTCTGGATGGGTGGCAGGGGTCAGTGCATTCCACCACGTGTCCATCGAGGCTTGCAGGTTAGATACCGCACTCGGTGCATCGCCCGAAGCACTATTTGAGAGCCAGTAGTTGCCATTACCCGATGCGTTAAACATAGGCCCGCCACTGCCGGTAAAGTCAACGGCTGGGTCGATGCCGTAGACGTATTGGGTCACAATCAGATCGTAGTCGCCACTACTCGCAATGCGCCAAAACGGGATGCCATCGATAACAATACGCTGTGGTGAGCCTATTACGATAGGATCACCACCGATGCCCGGTGAGTCCGACGTCCAGTTAATCGCATCAAGTATCGCTTTGCCTTGCATACTAGCAGCACGCAAAGGCACGCCATCGGTGCCGCTGCTGGGTACGAGGCCGTCTTTCATGGCACTGATGTCATCTTGGGTGACCACTTCCATCTGAATATCGATAGCATAGTAGAAGGCGTGTTTGAGCGGGTCGAAGCCAGTGGCGGCAGAGACTCCTGTCATGAGGGGCAGCGTATTGTTGTCTGGTCTGATGACGCTCGTATAGTAGAAAAAGCCGTCATCTGCCAGTACCCACTTGTTAGCACGTTGCGCTAGGGGAAGTGTGGTCCACTCACTGTAGATGAGGTGATCTGAGTCCCAGTCCCAGTATTGGCTGAAAGGAGTACCATCTGCGGCGTGTCCTCGGGCAGGAGAAGCTTGCGTGAGGCTTGCCGGATCAGTAAGGCCGCGAATAGACCACATATCTGCGGTAACGTTAAACCAAGCAGTCTGAGTATCGATAAGGGTGCCGTCAACTCCCCAGGTGTCTGCATCAAGGGTAGGAGTAAGCGTCGTCTCTATAGCTTCAGGTATAGGAGGAGCAAAAGGAATGCCTTCTATGATGTTGCGTCCTCTATCCCAGTTTTCACTCTCAATCCACTGCATGAATTCAGATGCTGAGATGCGTGCGATAAAAGGTGAGTTTCCTGAGTTTTGTACCCATACTCTCTTTTGCCACTCGGCTGCATCAAGGCGTCTGAATTCATCGTGCAAGACTGCACGTGGTGTGTTTAGGTTTGCAAACTGATTGATAGCACGCTGCATCGTGCCCCACGCAAAGGCACCTAAGAGTAGGAGGAGGAGTGCGACGATGATGGCTATGGTGGTGTTTTGACGCTTGCGGTTTTTTGTGTAGCAGGGCTCCGAGGTGGAGCAAATTGGCTGCACCGCCAGGAGCCCAGAATCGGCATCAGTAGAGGGCGGCTCTACCTCAGAAAGTGGAGACCCCCCCCCCCCCCCGGGCGGGGTTATCT
>Ga0099364_10000112_pt1 | contig 134409 bp, 136 predicted proteins | sample TergutTh196P3_FD_73070 | JGI IMG/M metagenome (GOLD analysis project Ga0099364, IMG submission 73070) | Microcerotermes parvus P3 segment gut microbial communities from Pointe-Noire, Republic of the Congo - Th196 P3 | ecosystem: Host-associated > Arthropoda: Insects > Digestive system > Gut ...
GGCAGTATAACCATAATGGATTTTTGACGAGATTGTACTTAGCCGAACCCACTCCCAACTCTCAGGAATCTCAAACGGCACTTCAATTTCTTTAACCGTCCCGTCTGCAAACTTCTCATAATGTAAATTATCAACTTTTGAGAAAAGCAAAAAAGAATTGATGAAGGCACTACTTGCAAGCATAGTATTTGTAGCCACAAATACAAAGTTTAGAAGAAATTCCCAATCCGTGCTCGATATTTTTTCTAATACTTGAGGAGTTCCACAATCCCCATCTTGAAAAACATAAGGTTTAGATTTTTGATTTTGGACTTTGTAAGCCCGAAATTTTTTCTGCAAGTATTAGAGGTTGTTGAGTTTCAAAATAAGTTATCAAAGAATAAGATCGGGGATTGGGGGGCTACCCCAAAACTTTCAAAAGGTCGTTGAGTCTGCTCAACGGCTTTTTGAAAATTTTGTGTTTGTGGCTACAAATACTATGCTTGCAAAACGGGTGGCTTCAACTTTTTACGAGATGAAATTGAGGACTCTATGACAAATTTGATTATAGATTTTTTGAGAAGCAATAGAATGAAACTCACAAAAAAATCTGGAGCTTTGACACCAAAACAGCTTGCGAACTTCTCGACCAAGCGGTAAAATGGACTTCTAAAAACTTCTCTGTTGTTGTCAAAATTGATTGCGATAACCAAGAGAGAACGATAAAATAAGAGTACAAAAAATCAAAATAAAAATATGGAGGACACTATTTGGAAAAAGAAAAATTGACCAAGCTCTATGGGTCAAAAGAAGAAATCGCCTATATCTTCGGTGTGAATGTCAAAACACTAGGAAATGATTTGACGGCAATGCGACGACTGCCAGAATTTGCAGGGGAAGTCTTGAATGTTGGACATAAACGTGTCAATATCAGGATTAAGGGTTATGAACGCTACTTGCAATACAAAGCTCATGCGAGAGAAATTTGACGGGGCTGCCCTTGGAGGAGGCGAGACGCACTGTGCGACGGCTTTAGCCACAAGTCGCCTGTGTGGCTTGCCCCCAAGGGCTGCGGGCGAGCTTGCTCGTTCGCTGCCCCTTACACCCCAAGTGTTAAACAAGGGGTGTTACTTGTACACAAGTCCAACCAGCGGCTCAACCACGGGAAATAGTCAGTACACAGGGGTATTTCGGGGGTTGCGGGAACTGAACGGCAAAACAGGTACTTAATCATTCCCAATAAGTCCTAAATCATCACGGTAGAAAATAAGGTTAAAGGAGGGTCTTACGGCAGTAATCACGGCGAAAGAATGGTATAATAGAGGTGTTCTAAACGCTCCTATTCGTGAAAAATCGAAAGGAGAGCAATGGCTACAAAAAATGGGTTGAGGATTTACCCTGAAAAATCCACAGGAAAGTCGAAATATCGGGTCGTGATGGACTATTATCATCCGCAGGAGGAACGCTGGAAGCAGGTCACTTGTGGGACGGACAGCACGACGAAGAAAAGTTTGGAGGGAATTAAAAATAAGTTGTCTCTCAAGGTTGAGAAGATTTTGGGCGAGAGTGGAAAAAGTAAGACAGGATTGACAGTCGCTGAGGCGATGGCGGAATGGCTGGCAACTCGAAAAGGTGCTGTTGCAGACGGGACACACGTCGAGGATTTACACGTTGTACGCCCTTTCGTGGCTCAGTTTGGGCGTTGGAAAGTTTCCAAAGTCGAAAAAGACCATGTGAAAGATTATCTACTGCCTTTGTCCATCGCTCCTGCATCAATGAAGAACTATCGCAGTCGGCTCAATCTGTTCTTTGAGTTTTGTGAGGACGAAGGTTATATCAAGGAAAGCCCGGTGTATCGCCTGCGGATGCCCAAGCACATGGAAACGCTTGAGGAAAAGAAAAAGCGGGAAGATAAGAATTTCACGGTTGACGAGATGCGAATGCTGCTTACAGCGATGGAAACACGGGCGGATTTAGCTCGGACAGAGGAAACACGGCAGAATAATTGGCGGAAACGTTACTTTGTGGAGTTTCAGTTCTTGATGGGTGACCGCATTTCTGAATCCGTAGGACTGCGAGGGCAGGACATTGATTTTGATAAAGGGGTGCTGCATTTGCGAACGCAACTTGATGTCGTAAATTCGAGGTCAGGCAGTCCCAAATTGAAAACCTTGAAGACAAAACATTCGGAGCGAGACATTCTCTTGAAACGACGGGAGTTGGAAATCATTCACTGGTTTATCGAGCGAAATGACGAGGATGCAGAATTTATCTTTTTATCTGAAAAAGGTGCTTTGATGAAAGGGACTGTGATTAACACTTACCTGAAACGATTTTGCGATGTGCTCCCTTACAAGCTGAAATCATCCTTTGTCTCACACGCTCTGCGGCATGGCAATGTGATGTTGCAAAAAGAGCTGGGGATTGACGAGCAAGTCATTGTCCAACGTGGTGGCTGGTCGGATACGCAGATGATTAGTCGGGTTTACGGACGTCATGTAACGCCCGTCCTGCTTGAGCGGGCAGACCTTGCCTTGAAAGATTTCTCTCTCCAAAATTCACGAAATATTCACGAAAAAACGGATGAGATTTGGGATTTACGGAGGAGCAAACGAACGGGCTGAAATACTGAGGTCTTTGAGTGGAGGGGCTTTGAGGTCATTGGAGAAATATGACCACTCGGGGCGAGTTTTCTGATATAATAGTCTCTATGGAAATGGACAAAATTTACAACGAGCCGTGGAAAATCCGCGACATCGAGATAAAAAATAAAATCGTACTTGCCCCAATGGCAGGAATTAATAACAAAGCTTTTCTCAAAACAGCAAAAGAATTTGGCGCAGGACTTGTCGTCACAGAGATGATTTCTGACAAAGGCATTGAACACCGCAACAAAAAAACACTCGAAATGATGGATTTCGAGGGCGTACCACACCCCCTCTCCATGCAAATCTTTGGCGGCGAAATCGACACGCTCGTTGAAGCCGCAAAGTTCGTTGAAGCCAACACTGTCGCAGACATCATTGATATCAACATGGGCTGCCCTGTTCCCAAAGTCACAAAAAATGAAGCAGGCTCTAGGCTTCTGCTTGACCCCGACAAAATATATGACGTTGTCAAAGCCGTCAGCTCCGCCATTTCAAAGCCGCTCACGGTCAAAATCCGTATCGGCTGGGACAATGACCACCTCTTTGCTGTTGAAAATGCCAAGGCGATTGAAGCAGGTGGCGCTTCCGCAGTTGCCATGCATGCGAGAACCAAAGCCCAAGCCTACACGGGCAATGCTCAAGAAAATTGGCATTGGCTCAAAAAATTAACCGAAAATGTCAATATTCCAGTCATCGGAAATGGCGACGTTCATTCACCCGAAGACGCCAAACGAATGATTGACGAAGCAGGCGTAACCGCTGTGATGATGGGACGTGCTGCGCTCGGAAATCCCTGGGTACTTCATCGTACAGAGCATTATCTTCGCACAGGAGAGCTGCTCCCTGAGCCAAGCGTAGAAGAAAAAATGGAAATCGCCAAGCTCCACCTCGCCCGCCTCGTCGAACTAAAAGGAGACAATCTCGCCTCACGCGAATTCCGCCAACACGCCGCCTACTACCTCAAAGGCGCACCACGTGCCGCCAAAGTAAAGGTCGCCGTCAATCGAGCCGAATCCCAAGAAGAGATTATTCAAATCCTTGATGCTTTCGCTAATCACGTAAAATGAAGTCAAGATTTATTCAGTGGAAGTTTCCTAAAACATTTGTCCATTTTCTCTAGCCGCTGAAGCGGCTGATAAAAGGGCAACTCTAACTGAATTTAGGGTACAACCTCTAGGTGTAACAACTAAGCGACCTGTACGATATGAGTTCACACCTCCGCTTCGCTTCGTTATCCATTCGCTCTATCTCCGCTTTGCTGCGCTGTCGATTTCACTAAGCCACTAGGTGTAACAACTAGCATATCCGTTGCTGCTTTAGCGCAAACGGCTATCCTATAAAGTGGCAAGTTCAAATCGCAATTGACTAAAGTCGCAAAGCGAAGTAGTCTTGTCCAAGAAGCCTAGGCGCTAAAAGCGCAAACGCCCTATGGCAGTCAGACGAAATTCAAAGTTAGCACGCACTTATTTCGATAAAATAGAGATGAATCTGGAAATTTCCAGATTTTTTGTTTATAATAGAGCTAGAAATGTTTATACAATTCCAAAAAAAGAAAGGGTTTTCTCATGCGTACAACTAGAGCTACCGAAGAAATCGAAAAAGCCGTTATTCATTTGAAAAAAGCAAAGCGTGAAATTAGCAATTATACCTTTGATTACAATATGCAAAACTTAATTCAATTGGATAAGACGATTAAACAGCTAGAAGCGATTAAAACAGGGGTCAATGCTGATAGTTTCCAAGTTGAAGGAGTCAAATCTGTGGGACAACTCGAAGCTGATCGTCTTTCAAGATAAATATCATAATAAAAAATAGCTCATAAGAGCTATTTTTTATTAATCTTTTTCACCTCTTTAAATCTACTGCGTGGGTAGGTAAAATCTCCAATAACCTCATGCACATTGATAATTGAAGTAAAAGCATTAGGATCAATAATAGATAAAATCTGTTTCACCTCTTGAATCTCACCTGGATTCAAAACGACATACAGAATTTCTTTTGAATGTCCAGAGTAAGCTCCCTCACCGTGAAGATAAGTCGCTCCGCGACCTGTTTCTTCAATAATCGCCTTTGCCATCTCCCGATGTTTACTCGTTATAATCAACATTCCACGAACCGTATAACCACCACTTTGCACAACATTAAGCACTTGTGCAGCAACAAAACTCGCAATCAAAGTATACATCATATGATTCAGATTAATATAACTAAGTGATAAAAGCATGACGCAAGCATCAAAAGCAAAAAATGTTTTTCCGACTGCAACACCACGCTTAATCTGAAGCAACTTCGCCACAATATCAGCACCACCAGTCGTCCCACCAAATCGGAAAACAAAACCGATTCCAATACCAGCAAATACCCCCGCTAATAGCGCCGCAATCAGATTATCATGACCAACATTAACTGAAAAATCAACCCGTTGGAAAATCCACATCCAAATTGAAAGACTCAAAATTCCCCAAATCGTATAAATAAAAGTTCGACGTCCCAAAAAGCGATAACCAATAATTAAAAGCGGAATATTTAAAATCAACTGTGTATAAGAAGGATCAATATGAAACAAGGCATGTCCAATCAGCGAAAGACCAGCCACTCCACCCTCGGCAAGATGATTTGCCATATTGAACTCAACAAACCCAAAAGCATAAATTGCTGTTCCCAATGCAATTGCAACAATATGCAAGAAATGTACTCTTGCTAAATTTTTCATATAAATCCCCCCAAAATTTCACAAAATATCCTTGCCAAAAGGGCAAGGTCTTTATCACTATTGTACTTAAAATTTGGAATTTGGTCAAACTTTAAAATTGTCTATACCAATATTTTTTATCTTCCCATGAAACCCCTGTTATTATTGACTCAATCACCACTCATCGAAGCTCATTAAAACAAAAAAATCCAAAGAAATTTTACTTCTTTGGGATTTTTTATTTAACACGATAGAGATTCCTTAATGCCAAAATTAACATCCCTATCTATCACTTCTTTGACTTTTTAATTTCTTTAAATCTCCCTCGTTTAGGAGCGAAATCTCCAATCACTTCATGCACATTGATAATTGAAGTAAAAGCATTAGGGTCAACAATAGATAATACCTCTTTTACTTCCTGAATTTCCCCTGGATTTAGGACAACATATAAAACTTCTTTTGAATTTCCTGAATATGCCCCTTCACCATGAAGATAGGTTGCACTACGCCCAATTTCCTCAATGATTGCCTTTGCTACTTCGGCATGTTTATTAGTAATAATCAACATACCACGAACCGTATATCCACCGCTTTGAATGACATTAACTACTTGCATCGCAAGAAAACTCGCAATTAACGTGTACATCATCTGTTGAAGATTAATATAACTCAGCGAAAGAGCCAAAACAGCGGAATCAAACATAAAAAGTATTCTCCCAACAGGAACACCTTTTTTAATCTGGAATAATTTCGCAATAATATCCGCCCCTCCAGTAGTTCCACCAAATCGAAAAACAATTCCAATCCCTGTACCAGCAAAAACACCAGCCAATAACGCTGCAATCAGATTATCGTGGTCAATATTGATGGAAAAATCTACTCGCTGAAAGATCCAAATCCAGATAGCTAAACTTAAAATTCCCCATATCGTGTAAATAAAAGTCCGACGTCCCAAAAATTGATAGCCTAAAATCAAAAGCGGGATATTCAAAATAAGCTGTGTATAAGATGGATCAATATGCAAAAGTGCATATCCAATCAAAGAAATCCCTGCAATTCCTCCTTGTGCAAGATGATTAGCCATATTAAACGCTACAAACCCAAATGCGTAAATCCCTGTACCCAGGGTAATGGCAAGAAGATATAAAAAATGTACTCTTGCTAAATCCCTCATGTAATTCCTCCTCTAATATATAACAAAGCTTATTATAAAAAATTTTCTTAAGCCCTCACTTTGACTTCTAATAAAATCAGGTGTTTTCACCTTATTTCCTTATCTCGCTATATTTTGAGATTAATCTCACAAATCTTTTGATGACATTTTTTTCATTAAAAAAAAGATATAAGAAGGGGAGAAAGCTCAGATTCGGACTTTCTCCCTTCCTTTATTTGTTTAGTTATTAATCACTGACCTCAGTAAAGTTTCCTAATACCCGAACATTTTCCGAGATTGAAACAAAAGCCTTTGGATCATACCTTCCAATGATAGATTTGAAATCTTGATATTCATACATCGTAATCACAGTTAATAATACTGTCCGTTTTTCATGGGTATACCCTCCCTCAGTATTATTCAAAATCGTCACACCATGATTGAAGCGCTCAAAGAGCTTATGCATGAGCAAGTCAGGATTCTGCGTAACTATCATCACTTGCAATCGTTTTTGTCGTGTAAAAATCGCATCTTGGACACGCGAACTGACAAATATAGCAATGATAGAATAAAGCATATATTCCCAACCAAACAAGATACCCGCCACAAAGACAACAATACCATTAACGATAAAAGACAAAGTTCCTACCGTACGCCCTGTTTTTTTTCGAACATAAAGACTAACGATATCCGTTCCTCCGCTTGAAATACCAGCTTTCATCGCATTCCCTACTCCAAATCCCATGATAGCACCACCAAAAACAGCATTGATGACTGGGTCATTTGTTAACGAGGTTACTGGTATAAAATGGATAAACACAGAGCTCATAAAAACTGTAATCAAAGTATAAACAGTAAATTGTTTACCAATTCCTCGCCATGCGAGCATAATTAACGGTACATTTACAAGAAAAAGCGTTACAGAAATAGGTAGAATATCATGTCCAACCAATCGAGTAACTAACTCAGATACAACCTGAGCCACCCCTGTGGCACCAGAAGCATAGACATGTCCAGGCTGGTAGAAAAAGTTTAATGCGAATGAAGAAAATACTCCATACACTACTGCCGCAGAAAACTTATTGACTAATTTTTCCAGTCCAATTGACTTTAAGACTTTAATTATTGTTTGCAAGTTTAATACTCAATTCTTCCAGTTGTTTTTCTGCAACCACACTTGGTGCTTGCGTCATCGGATCGGTTGCTTTATTATTTTTAGGGAAGGCAATGACCTCACGAATATTGTCTTTACCAGCTAATAGCATGACAAAACGGTCAAGACCAAGCGCTAAACCACCATGTGGAGGGAATCCATAGTCTAATGCTTCAAGTAAGAAACCAAATTGTTCATTTGCATCTGCTAAATTAAAACCAAGCGCTTTGAGCATTTCTTCTTGAAGCTCGCGCGTATTAATACGCAATGAGCCACCACCAAGCTCATAGCCATTAAGTACAATGTCATAAGCATGAGCCCGTACTTTGCTTAGCTCTGAGTCTTTGCTGTGACCATCAGCTGATAAAAATGTTTGTGTTTCTTTGGTTGGTAATGTAAATGGATGATGAGCAGACATATAGCGTTCTTCCTCTTCTGACCATTCAAACATCGGCCAATCAATAACCCACAAGAAGTTAAATTTTCGGAAATCTATCGAGCCTTGCTGCTTTCCAACAGTAAGTCGAAGCGCTCCCAATGCTGCATTTGCAACTTCAAGTGTATCAGCCACAAAGAGAACCAGGTCATTATTTTCAAGTTGGAGTTCTGTTTGAAATTCTGCTGTCTTATCGGCTAGAAATTTCGCAACAGAACCTGCTAATTCATCATTTTCAAATTTAACCCAGGCTAGACCTTTTGCACCATTTTGCTTTGCTTGCTCTGTAAGCTTATCAATCGCTTTGCGTGAATATTTATCTGCTGCATTTTTTACAACAATCGCTTTGACTGCTTGTGCTTCAGCGAAAACTTTGAAATCTACAGTGTGTGCAAGTTCAGTCAAGTCTTGAAGTAAAAGTTCAAAACGTGTATCTGGTTTATCTGAACCATAGAAGTTCATGGCATCATCGTATTTCATCCGTGGAAAAGGTAACGTTACATCAACCCCTTTCACTTCTTTCATAACTTTGACAATTAATCCTTCCGTAAGTTCTTGGATTTCTTCCTCTGATAAAAATGATGTTTCTAAATCGACCTGAGTAAATTCTGGTTGACGATCGCCACGCAAATCTTCATCACGAAAACATTTGACAATTTGATAGTAGCGGTCAAGTCCAGCTGTCATAAGCAATTGTTTCATGAGTTGTGGAGATTGTGGTAGCGCGTAAAATTCTCCCTTATTCACACGACTTGGCACTAAATAGTCACGTGCCCCTTCTGGTGTAGATTTATTAAGGAAAGGTGTTTCAACATCAATAAACCCTTCGCCATCAAGGTAAGAGCGAATTGCTCGTGTTGTTGCATGGCGCATTGTGATATTTGCCAACATTTCTGGACGACGTAAATCGAGATAACGGTATTTCAAGCGTGTATCATCAAGAACTTCAACACCATCTTTGATTTCAAAAGGTGTTGTTTTTGACGCTGAAAGGATTTCAATTGTTGTTGCTTCAATCTCAATCCCTCCTGTTTTGATTTTCTCATTTTTACTAGCGCGTTCAACGACTTTACCTGTAACCTCAAGAACGAATTCATTTCGTACTTTGTCCGCAGCTTGTGCAACTTCAGAATGTGCTGTTTCTGGATTAATTACAATTTGGACGATTCCTTCGCGGTCGCGTAAATCAATGAAAATCAGACCTCCAAGATTACGGCGTTTTGCTACCCACCCTTTAACGGTAACTTCTTGATTCAAATATTCTTCTGTGATATTTCCTGCGTAATTCGTACGTTTCATAATAAGATATTAATTTTCCTATCTAACCCTGAAAAAGTAACAACACTTTATTCTCATCAGGTTCTAGGAAAATCCTCTTCCTTCTTTCTGGTATTTTGAAAATTTATCAAAGCAAGTGTGCTATCTCCGCCCTTTGGACTACGCTGTCGATGCTCACAACTAGCATATCCGTTGATTTTTTAGCGCCAACGGCTATCCTATAAAGTGGCTAGTCGCAATACTCTGATCTCGTAAGTCGGAGATAGAGCGAATGGATAACGAAGTGAAGCGGAGGTGTGACCTCATATCGAAGATGTTAAGCAGACTGTTGCAGCTTTAGCTGCGTACAGGTCGCTTAGTTGTTACACCTAGAGGTTGTACCTTAAATCCAGTGGTGAGCCGAAACTCCCACTGAATAAGTCTTGACTTCATCATTGAATCCTTGTACTATTATGTTTGTTCGAGAGATATTTTTACTTTCATTTTTAAAAATAAAATATACAACATAATAGCAGAATTTACATAGAAAGAAAAATAGAATCTAACCAAAGCACAGACTCACATTTTCTATTTCACTACATTATCGTTTGATCTGTTACAATCCAAGCAATCCACGAAGATCTAACGCAGAACCAGCTTTCCCACCATGAATCAATACAATGAGTGCCATAATAGCAAGTAAAGTAATCATAGCCATCGCTGTCCATTCTTTCTTAGAAACTTTTCTATTATTTTCTCTTTTCGCATAGGTAAACAGCACAAAACCAATCATATATAGGATTGCTGCAAGCCAAACATACTGCCATCCCGATAGATATAAGGCTAATGCTTGGAAAATAAATGTAAAGAAACCGATTAAGATGTTCTTTATTGATTTTTCTTGAATTCCTAATTTTAAAAGATAAGCCCCTACTAAAGCATAACAAATCATAATAACCGCAGTTGCCATATAAATAAAAACATTATAAGCATTTGCTACAAAGAAGGTGATAATAATGAATATCTGAATCATAATCTGTGTAATCATCAATGAATTACTGGGTGCATTGTATTCATTAAGCTTACCAAACCATTTAGGGAGTAACTTTTGTTCCGCAAGAAGCTGAGTTGCTTCTACTGGGAGCATCGTCCAAGACAACCAAGCCCCTAAAAGTGAGATAATCAAACCCACTGCCATGAGAGTGCCACCCCAGCCACCGACCATTTGATTCAAAATATAGACCAGACCAGGTGCTTTCACATTGGCAAGCTCTTGCTGACTCATAAAACCATAAGGTAGAAGGGACAACAAGATATAAAAAACAAGGAGAACCACTAATCCAATCACTGTTGCTTTTCCTGTATCAGATTTTTTCTTTGCACGATTTCCCATCATCGCTGCGCCTTCGATACCGACAAACACCCAAATCATAACCATCAGTGAAGTCTTAACTTGTCCTAAAAGGCTACTTCCTGTCATGACACTCCATGCAAGACTCTTAATAGAACCATCGGCAGATAGGTTAGTTGTAAAAGTTTGCCAGAAATGTTGAGTAAAAACATTAGCTTTAAAAAGGACAAGCCCCACAATAACAAAAACAACAAGTGGGATTAACTTTGCAATAAGCACAATTGCATTAACCACAGCTGCAGACTCAACTCCACGAACAACCAGAAGCATCAAAACCCATGAAATCACTGATAAAATAATAATTGATAAAATAGTTAGCGAACCATTTGGCTCGGCAAATTTTCCAGGAAAGAAATAGTCCGCTGAAGTCATCATCAAGACCCCAAAACCAATTGTCCCCGTCCATGCTGATATCCAGTAGCCCCAGCCTGACAAAAATCCGACAAAATCTCCGAAACCAGCACGTGCATAGTCTGACACCCCTGAAAGTTTTGGCTTGATACAAATTAATCGATTCAAACTCAAAACAAGCATCAGAATCCCAAAGGCGATAAAAGCCCACGAAACAACGACACCTCCTGGTGTAGCTCCCGTAGCTAAGTCATTCGCAAGGTTAAAAACCCCACCACCGATTGCACCTGAGATAATAATCGCAATCAGCGAGAAAAGACCTATCCCTTTTTCATTCTTGTTTTCCATTTTTTACTTTCTAATATTTCTAGTCATACACTAATCTCAAATCGCTCCAACAATTGCATTAACTAAAAAATTTTTATACCACTTTATAAATATAAGCCGTTTTTCAGATTAAAATAGCTATCTAATCCCGCCTTCTTATAATTATGCTTTTTACCTTATCTATTATACCTTTTTCACATTCTTTATCAAAATAGAATTCAAAAAAATTACTGATATTTTCCGTTCTTAAAATAATGTTCGAAATACATAGTTTACTCGTTGTACCAATTTTGCATATTAGATCTTGAAATAAACTACCGAATACTCTCAATTATTTTAGAACTACTACTTTAGCAATCTCTAGTTGACATCTTTTCCATCAGGAGTTATAACTCATTCACCGACTAATATCATAAAACGCGACAACAAATTAATGTTACTACCTAACTTCATGATAAAAAGTCAAGAATTACTCAGTAGTGAGTTGCAACTCACCACTAAATTTAGGGTGCAACCTCTAGGTAGCGACCTGTACGCAACTAAAGCTGCAACAGTCTGCTTAATATCTTTGATATGAGGTTGCTTGTCCCAGAATCCTAGTTTCTAAAACATTACTACCTTCCGGCAGTCAGAGGAAAATTCGAGAATTGGCAGTCCTGATTCAATGCTTTGCCGTTTGCTCTTGTTGCTTTAAGCAAACGAACAACAAAGTGCTGTCCATGCGTAGAAACGGCGTGTGGAGCATGTAACAAAGCAACAAGTGTGACACCATAGCCTAAGTACAGAAATATCACACACTTATTTTGATAAACTATTTTTTAACTTGTCTAGTTTTCATACTCTCTCAGATATTCTGACACTAAACGGAGACCTTCACACAATGTCTTTTTATCTGTACAGTAACCAATTCTTGCGTAGCCAGGTAAATCAAAACGATTACCTGGAATAATGAGCACTCCTTTTTCCTTTAGTAATTTAATCGCAAAATCTTCCGTTTTCTCTGGGTCAAGTTGGTTAAATTTTACAAAACTCACTGATACATCATTAGGAAATATCATTGATACAAGTGGCTCGTTTTTTACCCACTCCTTCAATATTTCAAGATTTTCTTTGACAATGCCACGCGCTCTGGCGAGTACTTTTTCTTTATGTTTTAAAATTAACGCTGCGATAGCATCATCAAAAACTCCCGTGCAAATGAGTGTGTAGTCGCGTATTTTTCTAAACTCATCTGCCAAAGCAGCATCTTGAGTCGCTATCCATCCTACACGAATTCCTGGTACAGAGTAAGTTTTCGAAATAGAATTAGTTGAAATTCCTTTTTCATAAATATCTGCAATCGGTGCATAGTCAGTTTTCTCATTAAGTGGAAGATAAACCTCATCACATAAAATATAAGCACCTACTTCACGAGCTATTTTTGATACTTCTCTTAAAAATGCCACATCTAAAATCGCACCTGTCGGCTGCGCTGCGTTGTTTAAACAGATTAATTTTGTATCAGGTCTTATAAGTTCACGAAGTTCTGATAGTTTGGGACGCCACCCTTCTTCTTCATTTATCTTCCAATAATCCACCTTTGCCCCAAGTGTTTTAGGCCAATCATAAAGTTGCTGATAGGACGGATACTGAGCAATAACATGATCTCCCTCTCCGACAAGACCTAAAACAGCCATAAAATTAGCACCTGTCGCACCATTTGTAGAAAGAATATTGTCTACAGGAATTTTTTCATAAAGTTTTGCGACTTCCTTTTTAAATGCTGGCGACCCTTCAATCCAACCATAGCTGAATTTTTCCTTCATCAAATTCGCCATGAACGATTTCCCACCATCTGGCTCCAATTCTAAAATTTCTTCTAATGTCATTGACTCAATAGTTGATTGAGCAATATCCACTTTTGCGGATTTTTCCCAAACGTTTAGCCAATCTTCACATCCAAATTGAACAAGTTCCATCTCATACCTCATTTTATCAAAACAAGTGCGTGCTATCTCCACCTTACGGCTACGCTGTCGATGCTCGCTACGGTGCTAAAGCACCTAGTCGCAATCGCAATACTCCGACCTCTTAGGTCGGAGATAAAGCAGCACTAAGCTCTGCTTTCGTTCTACTGCCCTAGGGTCTTGGCGCTTTAGCGCTTAGACTTCAGGGACAGGGTGACCTCATATCTTTGATGTGAGGTTGTGCCCTAACATTGGTGGGGGAGAAAGAATCCCCACCAATGAAGTAATCACTTCAATTACATTATTTCATTTACTGACAGCGATTCTGTCAGTATCATTTTACCAAAAAAATGCTACACAAAGTGTGCAGCATTTTCATTTTAAGGAATAATCTTTGTTCCTGAATCATTTGTAAGGAAATCTTCAAGATTTTCCAAAGAAGTAATCGTTGCAGGGCGACTGGTCCGTGCGACAAATTCCATTGCAGCTTGTACTTTTGGCAACATCGATCCTGCGGCAAATTGTCCTTCTTCAATAAAACTACGCATCTCTGCCATTGTAACTGTTTCAAGTTTCTTTTGGTTAGGTTTATTAAAATTAACAAAGACATTATCAACTGCTGTTAAGATTAATAAATTATCAGCTTCAACGAGTTCAGCAACTTTTGCTGCTGAAAAATCTTTGTCAATAACAGCCTCAACACCTTCATAACCACTAGGAGTTTCAATCACAGGGATACCACCACCACCAGATACCGTAACCAAAACACTTGATGAAATCAATGGTTTAATTGCTGCAGCTTCAACAATTCGCGTAGGTTTTGGACTTGGTACAACACGACGATAGCCACGTCCAGAGTCTTCAACAAATACCCAATCTGGATACTGGGCTTTCATTTCAGCAACACCTGCTTCATCATAGAATGGACCAATTGGTTTTGTTGGTTTCTCAAAAGCAGGGTCATCTGCTGCTACTACCGTACGTGTCACCACCGATATTACTGGCACGCGCTCCATATTATTTTTAAGTAGAGCTCTTGTAAAGGCCTGCCCCATCCAGAAACCAATCTGACCTTGAGTCATCGCTACAGCGGTATCAAGAGGCATTGCTGGATTTTTTGGGCTATCTGAAGCCAACTGTTGCAACAAAAGATTACCTACTTGCGGACCATTTCCATGAGTCACAACCATTTCCACATCGTTGTCTTTAATCAAAGGAATCAATTGTTCTGCTGTTGTTTCAAGTGCTATTTCCTGCGCTTTTGCTGTTGGGTCATCTGTTAGGATGGCATTCCCACCAAGAGCTACTACAATACGTCTTACCATTTTATATAAACTCTCCTCTATCTAATATATAGCTAAATCATTGCAAAAAGAATCAATGGTTTACAATGCTTTGCACCTATTCTGATATAAAAATTTAACCAGAGTACACTACTTAGTGTACCGTTCTACTAACGATCAACTCGTCACGTTGTCCGTTTGATTGCCATTTAGCGTTATGAGCTTCGCTCATTTACAGCCAATGGTCATATGGGGCTAAAGCCCACACACTAAATGCAGAACTACTAAAATGAGAGTCCCCAGTTTAAAGCAGTTCTAATATTTCACTTCTATAATTCTCTATTAATGAGTGATTTTCTTCTTGTTGATGTCTGCACGTACGATGAAGTAAACAATAAACGTTACAACGATTAAAGGTACTACTGCAACGAGAAGCGTGTTTCCATCAATACCTAGAGCATCTTGAAGTCCAAGCCAGTTGCCATAAACTCCAAATACTGCAAGAATTCCTAAAACCGTCAAAACAACTGTCGCAATCATTTCAACACTACTGAGTTTACCCCCATATTCTTTCTTACCAAGAGCGTAAAGGATGAAACCAACAGCATAGAGAATGAGTGAGAGCCACACAAACTGCCATCCTGAGAAATACAAAGCCAAGATTTGGAAAGCAGCAGCCAAGAAGCCAACAACAATATTGCTTGTCTTCTTTTCTTGAATACCAAGTTTGAAAAGATACAGACCAACTAAAGCATAACAAATCATGATAACTGCAGTACATAGATAAACAAAGACGTTATACGCATCAGCAACAAAATACGTTACAATCAAGAAAATTTGAACGATAAGTTGTGTCAAGATAAGAGAATTGCTTGGTGCTCCTTTATCATTAAGCTTACCAAACCAGCTAGGAAGTAGTTTTTGGTCTGACAATTGTTGAGTTGCTTCAACAGGAAGCATTGTCCAAGAGAGCCATGCACCTAAAAGGGAAATAACCAGACCAATCGCCATGAGTGTACCGCCCCAGCCACCAACCATTGCATTCAAGATATGAACCAAACCAGGTTGACCAGTATTGGCTAAGTCTTGTTGATTCATGAAACCAAATGGCAAAAGAGAAAGTAAAACATAAATCACTAAGAGAGCAATCAAACCTAAAATAGAAGCTTTTCCAGCATCTGATTTCCGTTTGGCACGGTCTCCCATCATTGCAGCCCCTTCAATACCAACAAATACCCAAATCATGACCATCAATGAATTTGTGACTTGACCAAAGAGATCTCCACCAGTCATGTTTGACCATGTTAGACTCTTAATCACACCATTAGCATCTGTATTTGCTGCAAAGTTTTGCCAAAAATGAGCGCTAAATACGCCTGCTTTAAACATCACAATCCCAGCAATCATAAATACGAAAAGCGGAATTAATTTTGCAATTAGGACAATAGCATTGATAACCGCCGCTCCTTCAACTCCGCGCATAACAAGTAATGTCAAGCCCCAAGAAACAATAGAAACAACAATTACAGATAGAATTGTTAAAGAGCCATTTTTTGCTTGAAATACTCCAGGAAAGAAGTAGTCAACTGAGGTCATCATTAAAACCGCAAAAGCGATATTACCTGCCCAAGCGGAAAGCCAGTAACCCCAACCGGAAATGAATCCGACCATATTACCAAAACCAGCACGTGCATAGTCTGATACACCAGAAAGTTCTGGTTTATTTACCACCAAATGATTAAGTGATAACACTAACATTAAGATACCAAAACCAATAACAATCCAAGAAACAACAACACCTCCGGGTGTTGCTCCAGTTGCCAAGTCGTTGGAGAGGTTGAATACCCCTCCGCCGATGGCTCCGGAAACGATAATAGCAACTAGGGCTAAGAGCCCTATTCCTTTTTTATTTTCTGTTTCCATATTATTTACTTCCTTAAATTTTATTCAAAAGTTTCTGGAACTGCAGGGATAAAGAGATTACCCAAAGTTGCAGCCATAATTGCTTTGATTGAGTGCATACGATTTTCCGCTTCTTCAAACTGACGTGCATATTTAGAGCGGAATACTTCATCAGTCACTTCCATTTCTGTCAGACCGTATTTTTCTTTGATTTCTTTACCATATTCAGTTTCAGTATCATGGAAAGCTGGTAGGCAGTGCATGAAGATAAGTTTGCCATTGTCAGCATTTCCTGTGAGTTTCAACATATCCATTGTGATACGGTAAGGAGTAAGGAGTTTAACGCGTTCTTCCCAGTTTGATTCACCCATTGATACCCATACATCTGAGTAAATAATATTTGCATCTTTAACACCTTCTTCGATGTTAGAAGTTGCAAGAGGTTTAGCACCTGATTTTTCAGCAAATTTATGAGCAATATCCATAACTTCTTGAGAAGGATGAAGTGAATCAGGTGCAACGATATGGACATTCACACCAAGCATAGAACCTGTCACAATGAGAGAGTTTGCCATGTTGTTACGACCGTCACCAACGTAAACCAGAGTCAAACCTTTAAGATGACCAAAGTTTTCTTTTACTGTCATGAAGTCCGCAATCATTTGAGTAGGATGCCAGTCATCAGTCAATCCATTCCAAACTGGAACACCTGAGAATTTAGCAAGATCTTCAACTTCTTTTTGTGAAAAGCCACGGCGTTCAATCCCGTCAAACATTGAACCGAGCACTTTTGCTGTGTCTTCTACAGATTCTTTAATTCCAAGTTGAATATCATTGGCACCAAGATATTCAGGATGAGCGCCGAGATCAATTGCTGCTGTTGTAAATGCCGCACGTGTACGTGTTGAAGTTTTTGCAAAAAGCAGTGCAATATTTTTTCCTTCAAGATAATGATGAGGGATATTTTGTTGTTTCAACGCTTTTAAGTGAAGACCAAAATCTACAAGGTAATTAATTTCAGCAGGTGTGAAATCTTTTTCAGCAAGTAGGCTACGTCCTTGAAATACTGAATTTACTTCTGCTTTTGTGATAATTGGTGATGTCATTTTAAAAATTTCCTTTTCTTTATTTTTTTATCAAAGCAAGTGCGTGCTAATACCCCTACCTCTTAGGTCGGGGATAAAGCAGCACTAAGCCTTGAATTTCGTCCGACTAAATTCAGTGGTGAGTCGAAACTCCCACTGAATAAGTCTTGACTTCATTTAATTATTGCGATAATAATTCTGTCAGTATACTGACAGAATTATCAGCTAAGCTGATAATTCCTCTATCCACCGATTCAATGCTTACTTTGGGCGCATTGAACTGACAGAATTATCAGCGAAGTTGATAATTCCTCTATCCGCCGATTCAATGCTTACTTTGGGCGCATTGAACTGACAGAACGGTCAGTAACTTTTGTCAGTAAACAGTTTCTTACAAATCTTCACGCCATAATGGTTGTGACATACAGCGTGCTCCGCCACGGCCACGAGCCAGTTCACTAGAAAGAATTTCATGAACTTTGATACCGTGTTCTTTCAGAAGTCCGATTGTCACATAGTTACGGTCGTAGGTAACGATTTCACCTGGAGAAATCGCAAGCGTATTTGAGCCATCATTCCATTGCTCACGCGGAGCAATAATCGCATCTCCCCCTCCACATTCAATAAGGTCAAGTTCAGTAAGTTTAAGCACTTTTTTCAATGCTTTTTCAAGGTCAGTCAAGTGTTCAATTTCTACTTCTTCTTCATTTTTACCTGGAGTAAGAATAAATGTGTTAATAGAACCATCTCCGTGGAAAATTCCTGGGAAGACTGTAAATTGATCATGATTAATCATTGTGAATACTGTATCCAAATGCATCATGGCATGGTTGTGTGGAATTTCAACTGCAAGAACTGTATCAAATGTCGAAAGTGGATTTTTGAACAACTCTTTAGCCAATTGTTGAATTGTCTTAGAAGAAGTTCGTTCAGAAACTCCAATAGCCACAACATTCTTGCTCAAAATCAATTCATCTCCGCCTTCAATCCGTGTCGTATGATTACGGTCACGCCAAATTGGTGTATCTTTAAAACGAGGATGATGTTTCATAATGAACTCGGTAATCAACGATTCAGGTTGACGAGCTGGGAAAGTCATGCGGTTGATTGTCATTCCAACACCCATAGAAGCTTGTGGGTCACGGGTAAAGTATGCATTTGGCAAAGGATTCAAATAGAATAGATTTTCTGCATCAGAACCAGCCATGTCGCTTAAAATTGTACGTTTAATGTCAAGTTCATTTTTACGAACTCCCGCATAGATTTTATCAACCATATCTTTTGTTGACATAGAGCCAAGATATTCTTGAAGTTCATCGAAAGTACGACCATGTCTGTAACCTGCTTCTGTCAATATACGAGTTAAAAATTCATCTCTGACTGCACGGTCTTTATCAAGCACCTCAGTTGCAAGCTGCTCAATATACAAAGTTTCTGCGCCGTTATCCCGAAGTGTTTGAGCAAAGAAATCATGTTCTTTTTGTGCGATTTTCAAAAACGGAATATCATCAAACAAGAGTTGATTCATTGTGTCTGGAGTGATGTTTTCTACTTCTGCACCCGGTCTATGCAAAAGTACTGTTTTTAATTTCCCAATTTCTGAGTTGACATTAATTCCATTATTCATTTTTTCATTGTCCTTTCTTAGTTTAAAAACGTATTATTGGAATCGTTTACAATGAAATTATACAACTTTGGTTTTTTAATGTCAAGTATCATCCTAGCTTTATTTTATTGTTTTTCAGGCTTTTTATGTTTCTTAATTTTCTCACAATTAAATAATTATATTCAGTTTATTCTAGTATACGTATATTTTTGACTTTATGCAAAAATAATTATTTTAAAACATGGAATAAAAAAATATCCATAGACAAGATTTGATCTACGGATATTTTTAATCATATTACATATTTTCTGGAGCAGCTACTCCAAGTAAACGTAAGGATTCTTTTAATACAACTGCTGTAGCAGAAATAAGTGCAAGACGTGATGCCAACTCATCATTTTTTTCCAAAATACGCACATGAGCATAGTATTTATTGAAAGCTTGCGCAAGAGAAATTGCATATTTAGCAATTAATGATGGCTCGTAATTATCTGCTGCACGTTTGACTGTATTTGGAAATTCTTTCAAGAATTTTACAATTTCCCAAGCTTCCGAATCGGAAACCACAACAGGAACTTCTTCAAGATTTACTTTTTGTTCTGCTTTTCTCAAAATAGACTGGATACGTGCATGAGCATATTGAACATATGGACCTGTTTCACCTTCAAATGAAACCATCTCATCCAAATCAAAGTCATAACCATTTTTACGGTCAGTCTTCAAGTCATAAAATTTAACAGCACCTACACCAACTTGCTTCGCGACTTCGACCTTATTAGCAAGATTAGGATTTTTTTCTTCAATTTGCTTTTCAGCACGGTCAACTGCTTCGTCAAGTGCCATTTCAAGTTTAACAACATGACCTTTACGAGTTGAGAATTTTTTCCCACCTTGAGTAACCATGCCAAAAGGAATATGAACCATATCATCTGACCAATCATAGCCAGCTTCTTTCAATACTGCTTTAAGTTGTTTAAAGTGATTCGTTTGTTCTCCTCCAACAACATAAAGTGATTTAACAAAATCAAAAGTTTTCTTACGATAAACAGCTGTGGCAAGGTCACGTGTAATATACAGAGTTGCACCATCTGTTTTCTTAATCAAAGCCGGATTGAGATTATATTTTTCCAGGTCAACAATCAATGCACCTTTAGACTCATGCAAAAGATTTTTATTTTCTAAATCTTCAACGATAGCATCCATTTTATCGCTATAAAAACTTTCCCCAGTGAAGTAATCAAAGGTTACGTCTAACTTATCATAGATACGGTTAAACTCAATCAACGAAACATCAGAGAACCATTTCCAAATCCGAAGTGCTTCTTCATCTCCTTGTTCCATTTTGAGGAACCATTCACGTCCTTCTTCATCAACAGCTGGATTTTCTTTGGCTTCAGCATTGATTTGGACATAGAGTTTCAAAAGTTCATCAATAGGATTAGCAGTGATTGTTGCTTCATCTCCATATTTTTTGTAAGCTGTAATCAAAAGCCCAAATTGTTTACCCCAGTCACCCAAGTGGTTGATTTTGACTGGATTATAGCCTAATTTTTCATAGATCTTAGCAATTGAATCTCCGATAACAGTTGAGCGCAAATGACCGATTGAGAATGGTTTTGCGATATTTGGTGCTGACATATCAACCGGAACATTACGTCCTGCACCAGTTTGTTCATCACCATAATGTTTACCTTTAGCGATAACATCATGAATAACTTGTGTTGCAGTTGAGTTTTTGTCAAGAAAGAAATTAACATAAGGTCCTACTGCTAAAACCTTTTCAAATCCTGTTGAATCAATTTTTTCAGCAATATCTGCCGCGATGACTTGCGGAGATTTGCGAAGCACTTTTGCCAGCTGAAAAGCTGGAAAGGCAAGGTCTCCCAAATCAGATGATTTGGGTTTTTCAATAATGGCTGCGATTTGTTCTACTTCAAGGACACCGTCAAGAGTTTTGGACAGCGCTTGGCTTACTAATTGTTTTTCGTTCATTTTCTAATTATACAGAAAAAACACTAATTTTGTCAATGTATTTAACATTATATGGTATAATTATGCTATGAAAAGAGCCGAAAGATTAAATATTATTAAAGATATCGTCACTAACAATAAGATAGCGACCCAAGAAGAGCTACAAAACCTGTTAGCTAAAGAGGGTGTGACAGTTACTCAAGCAACTTTGTCACGGGATATCAGAAAATTAAATATTATTAAAAAACGAGATAAAGGCGAGAGTTTTTACTCACTTTTGACGTCTGGAAATGAGAAGATTCATTCTGATTTGCATTTATATTTTTATAATTTTGTCCTTTCTGCAACTTCTGTGGGTGCGCTAGTCGTGATTCGTACAAAATTAGGTGAAGCAGATATATTGGCAAATGCGCTTGATGAAGAAAGAGAAAATCGCAAAGATATATTAGGAACGCTCGCCGGAGCGGATACTCTACTTGTTATTTGTGCTTCTGAAAAAGATGCAACTGTTTTGACCGCTGAGATAAAATATATCTTGCTTGGTTAAATTTGTTTTGTAGTCTTTAAAAGTCGTCGCTTTTTTTAATTTTTTAAGTTTTATTTAAGCGATTACATTTATACTGTCTTTACTCCCTAAATAATTTCTTCATAAACCCCTTTAATCCAAGCCACCCTCCTGTGACTTGGATTTTTTATAATTACTGACAGAATCTTGTCAGCATTTTTATCTAATTTGTACTATTTCTTCTTGGTTAAATGATCAATTTTACCGCAAAATGAGTCAAAAAAGCCTGTCAGTATACTGACAGGCTTATCAGCTATGCTGACAGGTCTTTCACTCGTCGATTCAATGCTCACGGTAATCGCATTGAACTGATAGATTTTTTATCAAGGCAAGTGCTTGCTATCTCCGTCTTGTGGCTACGCTGTCGATGCACAACAGGTATCCATTCGCTCTAAGTTGCTGAAGCAACAAGGCGAAATGGTTCGCTAAAGCGCTACGTGCTTCGCACGCCGTTCTACGAACGGTCTACGCAACTTCGTTGCTTCACTGTCCGTTTAATTGCCATTTGGCGTTGCCTCTATTCTTGTCACTTTAGTGACTTAGAGATAGAGGACAAATGTTCTAGGGTCATGCGAAACTAGCTGCTAAAGCCTGCATCTTCGCTTCGCTCCGCTATCCATTCGTTCTATCTCCCCTTTGCTCCGCTGTCGATTTCACTAACCGACTAAAGTCGGAAGTTCAAATCGTAATCCAGCAAAGCTGGCAAGACGAAATGGTAAGAGCAAAAAGCAAAGCGCCTAGTCGCAATCCTCCTACTTCTGTAGGTAGGGGATAAAGCAGCACTAAACCTTGACTTTATTTTGGACATTTCATTATTGTAAGTTCGTTGATATTTGTCCAAGCAATTTTTCAAAAGCAATTTCATATTTTTGAATATTCCCTGCTCCCATAAATACATAAACCGCACGATCATGGTCAAGTAATGGAGAAATATTGTCAAGATCGACAACCTTCGCTGGTTTGCGCACTTTATCTGCCAAATCTTGTGCAGTAATTTCATGGTGGTCAACTTCACGAGCGGAACCATAAATCTGTGCCAAGTAAACGGTATCAGCATGATCAAGCACAGCAGCAAATTCATCAGCAAATGCAATTGTCCTTGTAAATGTATGAGGTTGGAAAACTGCAACTATTTCACGGTCTGGGTATTTTTGGCGAGCTGCATCAAGTGTCGCCTCAATTTCTGTTGGATGGTGTGCAAAATCGTCAATGATGATAATCTCACCAACTTTCTTCTCAGTAAAGCGTCGTTTTACTCCTCGGAAAGTCAACAGATGATCTGCAACTTCAACCATATCAAGCCCTAAATTATGGCAAACAGCAACAACTGACAAGGCATTCAAAACATTATGTTTTCCATATGCAGGTACAACAAAGTGCCCAAGCAATTGTCCACGGAAATAAGCATCAAAAGAGGAGCCACGTGTACTACGAATCAAATTTTCTGCACGATAATCATCATTTGCTTCAAAGCCATAATAGTAAATGGGAGCTTTTGCTGTTAATTTCCGAAGATTAACATCTTCTCCATAAGCAAAAATACCGTTTTTGATATTATTAGCATAGTCTTGAAAAGCAGCTGTGACATCTTCAATACCCTCAAAATAATCTGGATGGTCAAAGTCGATATTGGTCATAATCGTGTATTCTGGATGGTAAGGCATGAAATGACGTTCATATTCATCAGATTCAAAAACAAAATATTTACTATCTGCATTTCCACGTCCGGTACCATCACCAATCAGATAAGAAGTATCAACTATATTGCTCATCACGTGCGCCAGCATTCCTGTTGTTGAAGTTTTACCATGCGCACCCGCTACACCAATACTTACGAAGTCTTCCATGAAATGACCTAGAAACTCATGATAGCGCTTGAAAGGAAAGCCATTTTTATGTGCAAATGCAATCTCCACATTGTTATCATCTCGAAAAGCATTTCCAGCGATTAATTCAAACTCAGGTTTGATATTTTTTTCATCAAAAGGTAAAAGCGGTACACCAGCTTGCTCAAGTCCTCGTTGAGTAAAGAAATAATCTGTTGAATCTGAACCCTGTACTTTTTTTCCCATTTGATGGAGCATAAGCGCAAGTGCGCTCATTCCTGAGCCTTTAATTCCGGTAAAATGATATGTTTTTTCCATGATAAAATGTCCTGTAAGTTACTGACAGAATCTTTTTGATATCCTGTCAGTACGGTTATTATTGTCAGCAGCTTACAGAAATTTCCCTTCTTTTCTTACAATCTAATCCTATTGGATTTCCAAAAATTTTGAAATTCAAATGTGTCTTTAACACATATAATATTTATCTTTTCAAAAATTCACTCTGCCAATCGCACCTTTTACCACTTATGGTTTATAAGCTACTGCTGACAGAGTTCTTTTTTATTTACTTTTATCAAAGCAAGTGCGTGCTAATACCCCTACCTCTTAGGTAGAGGATAAAGTAGCACTAAGCATTGAATTTCGTCCGACTGCCATAGGGCGTTGCGCTTTTAGCGCCTGGGCTTCTTGGACAAGACCACTTCGCCTTGCGACTTTAGTCGCTTGCGATTTGAACTTGCCACTTTAGTGGCTTAGTGAAATCGACAGCGTAGCAAAGCGGAGATAGAGCAAATGGATAACGAAGTGAAGCGGAGGTGTGACCTCATATCGAAGATGTGAGGTTGTACCTTAAATTCAGTGGTGAGCCGAAACTCCCACTGAATAAGTCTTGACTTCATTAAACAATTCCACGGTCGAAGATATTTTTACGTTTATTTTCAAAATAACTTCCTTTTTCATTAACTGCTCCACCATGTGGTGTCGATTTTCTCATTCCACCACTTCTTGAAACGGCATCTGATACGCTCATCCCTTGCTTTTTCATATCCTGAATCGGATTATCATTGACCAACGGACGTTTATTCAAAATTGCTGATGTTGAACGTCGAACAGTAAAATCTTCCTTATCTCTCTCAAGAGGTGAAACATATTGCTTTGGAGGCTTAGGAAGTGTTGCCGCTGCACGTTTAGCACGCTCTTTCGATTCATCAACACTTGTCTTTTTAGGCATCTTGTCGTAAGAACTTACACCACTGTGATTGGAGTTGAGCGGACGATGTTGAGTGCTAAAGCTTGTCTTTGCTTTATAAGGTTTAAAATTATCAGGGCGTTTTGTTTCAGATTTTGGCATACTACTCGCCATTCCACCGATTGAAGCCTCATCTTGAAGACTCGGATTTCTGGTCAGCAATTGCTGATTATTCAGAATTACACGAGTATCTTTTTGAAGGACTTCATCATCACCGATAACTGGAAATGTAACTCTTCTTCTTTCTACCATATTTTTGTCCTATTTCTTTATAATTAGTCAGTCTGCAAAAGGCTGATGTGTAGCATTTGCAACAATTTTTAGTTCATTTCAGTATAGTTAATCAAAAAACTTGATTGAAAAGTTTGTTTAACTTAGCAGCACTAAGCTACGCTGTCAAAGCAAAGATAGAACGACTGGACATCTGGCGCATGGATAACATGATATAAAATCAATATTTATCAAAGCAAGTGCATGCTATCTCCGCCTTACGGCTACGCTGTCAATGCTCGCTACGCCACTTTAGTGGCTAGTCGCAATCGCAATACTCCAACCTCTTAAGTCGGAGATAAAGCAGCACTAAGCCTTGAATTTAGTCTTGACTTCATCACAGCTATCGAACCATTTTGAGTCCTCTCAGTCACAAATCATGATTTATACTCGTTAAAAATTTAACAGTATTAAAGAAAAAATTTGTATAGTTCCGATATTCATTATAGCTTAATTTTCAAGTTTTTTAAAGTCAAACTCCCAGAATTTCACGAATTTCTGCTTCACTGAGCGCTTTATCAACAACATCACCTTCAAGAACATTAGCAATCAAGTCTTTTTTGCGTTCCTGAATATCCATAATCTTTTCTTCAATTGTTCCTTGAGTAATCAATCGAATGACTTCAACTGTATTTTTTTGCCCCATTCTATGTGCACGTGCGATTGCTTGTTCTTCCACGGCTGGATTCCACCATAGATCAATCAAAATCACAACATCAGCACTTGTCAAATTAAGTCCAACTCCTCCTGCTTTCAAAGAAACTAAGAAAGCATCTCGGCTTCCAGCATTAAAAGCTTGAACCATTGACAATCTATCCTTGATTGGTGTAGAGCCCGTCAATTTATAAGCACTCATCTCAAGATGGTCCATCAACCGCTCAATGTGAGGAAAAACTTTGGTAAACTGTGAAAAAATCAATGGACGATGACCAGATTCTTTAATCTGTTCGAGTAACTCTCGTAAACGTTCCAATTTTCCTGAACTTCCTTTGTAATCATCCATAAACAACGCAGGTGTATTACAAATTTGACGAAGCCTGGTAATCCCAGCTAGAATCTCAATTCGCGAACGTGATAAGGCTGTACTATCCATCTGCATCACTTGGCGTTGCATCAGCTCCAGTTGAGCAAGATAGATTACTTTTTGATCATCAGCAAGATTATTATAAAGCGTAATTTCCATCTTTTCAGGTAATTCTTCAAGAACATCTTCTTTTTTACGTCGCATGATGAACGGCTGAATCAATCTTGAAATCACTGAAGGTGACATTTTATTGAATTTTTCCCGTTTTGGCAAAAACCCAGGCATAACCACTTGAAAGATTGCCCAAATTTCTTCAATTCTATTTTCAAGTGGCGTTCCTGAAAGAGCAAATGTATGTTCAACATCAAGTGCCGTTAAAGACTTATTGGTCTTACTGCTATAATTTTTCACTACCTGCGCTTCATCTAGCAAAAGATAGTTTAACTTTTTGTCTTGATACTCTTCAAAGTCTTTCAAAAAGCTACCATAGCTTGTAATATAAATCTGATGCTCTGTTGCAATTTGTTCTGAACGTTCAATCTTAGTGCCATCTACCACAACAAAATTAATCTGGTCTGTGAACTTTTCAAATTCACTTGCCCAGTTGTACGTCAGACTCGCTGGCGCGGTAATCAATGCTTTTTCACCTTCTTTTAAGTTAGAGAGAAGATAGGTGATGGCTTGGACAGTTTTCCCCAAGCCCATATCATCAGCGAGGATTCCTCCTAACTGATAATGAGTCAGCATACTCATCCAACGCACACCAATTTCTTGATAAGGACGAAGAGAGGCTCGGATGTGCTCTGGCTTTTCATAAGGAAACGTCTCAGGCTGAGTGAGATGTTCATAGAAGGACTTAAATTTCTCTGAGAATGACGCACCGCTGACATTCTCAAAAATCTTAGAAACTTGAAAACTGCGATTGGCATTGACTCTAAGTGTATTTCCACTGATGACAAACTGCTCATCCAACTCATTGAGCGCTGATTTTAGAGCTTTAAATTTTTCATCAAAATGATAAAATTTTCCACTCTCACTAATATAAAATTCCGCATTCTCTTGAAGTTTTGCAATCACGTTTGCAAACTCTGATTCACCAACCTGTGGTAAATCAAACGAGATATCAAGTAAACCACCATTACTGTCAATATGAATCTCAGGAATCTCATCCATTTTTAATTCTGTCAGTACTGACGAAAGTTCAACTTTACCCAATTTATTAAAGGCTGGTAAAATTTTGATAAAGAAAGTTTCTGTCAGTACTGACAGAATAGTCAAACTTGAATTAAATGAACGAGGAAATCCAAACCGCTCCATCACTGCAAAAATTTTCTGCTCTTTTCGTAAATCACGAGAAAACTCCAATGTTTCAAGTTCATGAAAACTGTCTATCGCAAAATTACCATAGTCAAATTTTACTGACAGAGCAAGCGTTTGTTTGTCAGTAAGGTCAAATCGAAAAATCGCATCAAATGGTCTAATGACAAAATGACGAGGAGCCGAAATTCGGCCCAAAGTAGATAATTGCTGCAATGCCTGCGCTAATTTATCTTTGTCAGCATATGAAAAATTAATATGGCTTTCATTGGCAAGTCTCCGCTCCAAAACAGTTAAAAGTCGCCTTTGTTCCTGACTTACCTTGTAGAAAATATGATCGTGATACAATAATGATTTTCCATAAAAATTGTGATAGTCCTTATCTGTCACACTTAACTCAATATAATCTTGCTGACTTTCAACTTTAAACTCAAACAACTCTGAGTCACTATCTAAAGGAACAAAAGTAAAATAATTAATCATTTTACCAGAGATTTTAAGCTGACACATTTCAAGCGCTGCTGACAAATCCATTGCTTCTTCAAGAAACAGAAAAGGAATATTCAAATAACGTCCATTTTTGATATATAAAGATTTTGTAAATGCCTCATCCGTTTTATCATCAATTTTTAATAAGAAATTTAAAAATACTTGACTTGCTTCATCAAAATTATCGAAAAATAGATTGATATAGTGTAAAGAGCCCAGAGAATACTGACTAAAATTTCTCAAAGCACGTAAAAAATATGGAATATCCTTAATCACATAAGAACGCCCCAATTTCTCGCTTTTTAGTCTTATATCAAAATACAAAAAATAATCCACTGAGAAATAATCATAAAGCTGACTATTATCCTCGATCTGAACCTCAATTGAATACTGGTCTGTACTAAAATTAAGCTGAGTTTCCCCATTTAATTCATCCAAAAAAGTAACATTTTCTGTGTAAAGTAAACTCTCTGGTCGTAAATGCTCCTTATCTTCAGTTGCATCCGTAGTTGTTTCTCTGTTTTTTAGATATTCTTCTATCGCTGCAATATGCTTACAGTAGCGATGATTTTGCTGAAAAACTTCACAAGAACAATAGTCCTGTGCCCCATCCAAATCATATACCACTTGCTCGCCATCAATCTCTGCGCTCAGTTTAAAATCGGCTTCAATAGGGTCATTTAACCCCCCTTTTGCATAAAGCACAATTCCTTCACTTCGCACCCTAGCTGGCATCATTCTACTCATAATTTTATTATTTTTCCTCGATAATCATCCGTCATGTTTATTCAGAAATTCTGCTTAGTACCCAATTGTTTCATACTTTTCTAGGGCAGTTATAACCTTCGCGCTTTACATGGTTCCCTGCTTAGTTCGAACAAGAAATGAAGTCAAGACTTATTCAGTGGGAGTTTCGCAAAACATTTGTCCATTTTCTCTAGTCGCTGAAGCGACTGATAAAAGGGCAATTCACCACTGAATTTAAGGTACAACCTCACATCTTCGATATGAGGTCACACCTCCGCTTCACTTCGTTATCCATTCGCTCTATCTCCGCTTTGCTACGCTGTCGATTTCACTAAGCCACTAAAGTGGCAAGTTCAAATCGCAAGCGACTAAAGTCGCAAGGCGAAGTGGTCTTGTCCAAGAAGCCTAGGCGCTAAAAGCACCAACGCCCTATGGCAGTCGGACGAAATTCAAAGTTGCGACTTCGACTAGGCACGTTCGTGCCGTAGCGAGAATCGACAGCGCAGTGAAACGGAGATAGAGCGAATGGACAGCAAGATAGTGCTGCTTTATCTCCGACCTAAGAGGTCGGAGTATTAGCACGCACTTACTTCGATAAAATATCGCGAGATTCTGAACAATCTATTACAAAATTTTGCGTATATTATACCATATTTTGACATTTTTTTCACTAAGTATTCCAAAAAATCCTTATTCTTTGCGAATAATGTTTTTTCACAAACTTACCTTTAACAGCAAAAGTAATAAAAAGATGCCGTCAAAAGCACCTTTTTCTTTAAAATATTTAACTCACTTTTCCGCTATTTTGCTCATAAGTTTGAATTAATTACTTATCAGTACTTTTCGCAGTTGTAGTATAAATCTCTTTGACCAATTGTTCTGTTTTTTCCCAGCCGAGACAGGGGTCTGTGATAGATTTTCCGAAAATCTCTGGATGATCTTGACGGCCATCTTCAAGATAGGACTCAATCATAAAGCCACGTACATATTTGTTAATCTTGTCATGCCAATCACGATTAATCAATGTTTGACGTACAATACGAATTTGTTCCATGTATTTTTTACCAGAATTATCATGATTCGTATCAATAACAATAAATGGATTTTTCAAATTCATCTTTTCATAAATCTCGATTGTTTCTAAGAGATTATCTGTGTAATAGTTTGGATGATATTTTCCATTTTCGTCTTGACCTCCACGCAAAATAACGTGAGCAAGCGGATTACCTGATGTTTCTACCTCAGCACGTCCAAATAAAAAATCTTGAGACTGCTGTGCAGCATAAACACCATTGAACATCACTTTCAAATTACCAGAAGTTGGATTTTTCATTCCTGTAGGAGCATCAATCCCTGATGCAACAAAACGGTGTTGTTGATTTTCAACCGAACGCGCACCTACTGCATAATAACTGACCAAATCATCTACCATTGTCAAGTTCTCTGGATAAAGCATTTCGTCTGCTGTAGTGAGTCCTGTTTCCGTAATAACCTTATAATGCAAGTCGCGCACCATTTTAATTCCATTGATGAGGTCTGTATGTCCATCAGCATCAGGCTCATGAATCAATCCTTTGTAGCCATCTCCGTTTGTTCTAGGTTTTGCGGTATAAACACGCATTACCATAAAAATTTTCTCTTTAACTTCTTCTTGAAGTTTCGCTAAACGGCGTGCATATTCAAGAACCGCTTCTTCATTATCTGACGAACATGGACCAATAATCAGGAGCAAACGGTCATCTTCACCTTTGATAATTGCCTCTAACTCTTTATCACGCTTAACTTTTCTTACTTGTTGTTCACTATTCAGATGGTTAATTTCTTTTACAGCTTCAACATCAATTTGCGCGCTAACTTTTTTGAATGTCATTCTTTTTCTCGCTTTTCTAAATATTTTTTAATTATTGATTTATTTGCTTTTTTTGATAACTAATGTAAATCACAAAGTAGAGAATTACAGTGAGCACAGTTACTCCGATAGGATTGGTAAATAAAATTCCAATACAAATCAGAAATAGTGCGGCAAGAGCAAATATGCTCATACTTCTACCAGAAAGTGACCCATTTTTACAAGCAAGTACAAAACCTGCACTACTGATGAGGAACCAAATTAACAGTACAGTATAAGATAGAGAATCTGCCAAATAATTGAATAACTTATCTCCAAGAAAATAAGATAAAACTACCCCGATATAGAGTGTTCCTGAACAAAAGAGTACAGCTCTTTGAGGGACTTGATGTTTATTTAGCTTTGCAACAGCGCTCACATGCTTTCCTTTTCTGTTCTTTAGTCGGAAAAATAAAATTCTTGAAGAAGCATAAATTCCTGAATTGATAGAAGAGAATAGTGCTAAGATAATGACAAAGTTGACAATATCCCCTGCAAAAGGAATATGCATCTTATTAAACACCATTACAAAGGGACTCATCGAAGAATCAGTAAGAGTATGCCAGTTATAAATGATAAGTAATAAAAACATTGGAACAATATAAAACGATATAATCCCTCCAATCACGCCTCGAATTGCTTTTGGAATCGCTACTTTTGGATTCTCTGTTTCACTAACTGTTATAGCAATCAATTCTGAGCCACCATAAGAGTAAATAACAATGAGTAAGGAATTAATAACTCCTTTTATTCCATGAGGAGCAAATCCTCCATGATTATTCATCCTAGAAAATGTGGCTATTAGATTAGTATTGAACACCTCCTTAGCCACCAGAATCACGCCAAAAATAATAAGTAAAATAATGATACTTATCTTAATAAACGCAAGCCAATACTCCGTTTCAGCAAAAAAAGTAACTGAATACAAATTAATGAGTGAGGTCAATACCGCGATGATTGATACAAATATCCACGCTGGAATATTAGGAAACCATAGTTGCAAAAAGCTTGCTGCTGCAACTGCTTCCGCAATAATATTAATCATCCAAAGTGACCAATAAACCCAGTCTGTAAAGTCTGCTGCATGATTACCCAGATAGGGTTGAACCAAGCCTGATAAGCCGTGTGGTTCCTCTGAAGCCAATACAAGTTTCTCCAAACTTTTCATTACAAAAAATAGTACCAATCCACCAATCAAATAAGCAATTAGTACAGAAGGACCTGCCACGCTAATCGCCGAAGCACTCCCCTTAAATAGTCCTGCTCCGATTGCTCCTCCCAGTGCAATCATCGTTATATGGCGTGTTGCCATTCTTTTCTTCAAACCCTGATTATTCTCCAATTATATATCCCCTTCTTCGTAAAAAACCTCTGAAATATTTGATATTTCTCAATCTTTAGGGTCCCTTTTTTTCCAATTTTTTCCCTCCTTGCTCTTTTGTTCCCGTCCACCTCACAGCAACAAAAGTTCTAAGCAACTAAAAAAGACGCCCCGAGGACGTCTTCTTGTCCTCAAAATGACTAACGCCAAAGAGGACTCACACATTTCACCAAATAGGCTAATGCAAGTCCTCCTTCTTAAACAACAAGAAAAATGTGTTGTATACGTAAATCATTTTTTAGACCTCTGAATTTTAATTATTTATTCAGTATAGTTAAAATTATTTTATTTGTCAATAATTTACCAATATACAGTCATTTTAATTTTTTTGATATTTTTTGGATTCTATTCGTCCGTTTAAAAATAAAAAATCCGATATTACTCATCGGATAAATTCTCTAATAAAAGGTTTATTAACAAATCACGCGCTTTAATCCATTTCTCACGTTCGTCTTTTAGGTGGACTCGATTTGATAAAAATATCACTGCTTTCTTTGCTCTTGGATTGAGCAAAATAAAAGTTCCTGTATAGCCTGTGTGTAGTAGCCAATCATTACTTTTTGCTGGTAAATCCCAAGCCAAACTCCTCTTTTTTGCGACTAAAGTATAGTTAGCCAACAGTTTGATATATTTTTCTTCAGCAAAATATCCTTTAACAAAAGCAGTCAAGTCAGACATCGTAGAAAATAGCCCTGCGGAGCCACATTCCACTCCTAAAACGCGTGCTTTTGGGTCATGGACAATTCCTACTGGCAAGTCATAGCTCGTTGGTACAGCGTGAGAAACAGGTCCAAAAGTTGTCTCATTCATTTCCCATTTTTTAAAAACTTGAGTGAAAAAAATCTCATCTAGTTTTTTGCCATAATATTCTTCTAACATAAAACCAAGTAGGATAAAATTGATGTCTGTATAATGAAAATTTTTATCGTCAGTGACTTGAATATGATTGATTGCCTGTTTTAATTCGTCAGCTGATAACTGGTCTCGATGAGGAATAAATGGATTAATGCCAGACGTATGTGTCAGTAATTGTCGCACACTGACAGAACTGTCAGCAAATGCTGGATAATATTTCTGAGCTGGAACCTCAAGTTCAAAAACTCCATCAAAAACAAGATTAATGACAGCCGTACCTGTTCCTACAACTTTTGTCACTGAAGCTAAATCCCAGTATTCACCTGCTGACAGCACTACTTCCTTAGGTAAAATTGCAGCATTGCCCAGCACAAATTCTGTCACTTTTTCATTTTCAATAATTGCAAAATTTGCACCAGGAAAAATTTCTTTAGCAATATAATCCTGAACCATTTTCAATACTTGCTGTTGATTTCTCATTTTTTCTACTTCCTTTCTTGAGATTTTTTCATGACAAAAATCTTGTCAGTAGATAAATAAACTCTGTCAGCACTGACAGAGTTTTCACTAGCTTAAATTGCTTATTTTACAAACCAAAGTTCAACATGGCTGGGAACTTCCAATGAGAAAGTCTTTGCTGATGCATCCAAATAAGTACCATCTACATCCTCAAATTGAGTCGAAAATGCTTCCAAATCAAACATTTTATCAATCATAAAGATTAAAAATTCTAAATCAAATGTTTCATCTGTCGCAGCACTCAAATCTTCTCCGTCAGCCACTGACAGCTTCAGCGAAACAAAAGGAAAATCAAACACTCCATCAGTCGTTTTCATCGAAAAAACGGATTCATAAAATTCAATAATCTCGTTATCAGCTACATTCAAATCTATCTCACTAATTGCAAAATCTGACAAGCCTTTAAAGTTTTCATCTTTGACAAAACTAACTTCATTTTTTTCGATTTCTGTCAGTGCTGACAAGTCTGTCAGTTCTTCCGCGGTTACCAAAAACACATCATTTTCAGGAGATACTGCTTCAAAAGCATAGCCAGCTTTGCCACAATAAAGCTTATCTACTTTTTCCAAATCACGTGCCAAAAGTTGCTCAATCTCAGATGCAGCAGCTTTGATTACTGTACGTGAATGTTTTTTATATCCATTGACAGAGCGCAAGCCTGGTGACTCTTCCAATTGAAAACGGTCAAGTTTCTCCTCATGTCCACCTAACCACACCATCGCACCCTCTTCCATTAGAACTTTCAATCCGAGCACATCACGGAAAAAATCCAGATTTTCCTCACGATGAAGAACACGATATACAGGTTGGAAAGCGACGATACTATCTATTATCTCACTCATTGTTTCCTCCAGTTATATTTAATCTCTCATGATAGAACAAGTCGCTTCGTCTTGCTACCTATTAGTTAGTAGCTTAGAACGAATGGACATCTAACGCATAGATGCTCAAAAGTCCGTAACATAAAAATCCATCAGATTTTAAAGTAAGACTAGCATGCGCCAAAAGAATATTTAGTACAATATCACACTCATACCGTTCAGAAAAGACCAATACAATCTCATAACATATGTATTCCTATTTTCGCAAATTTCTCGAAAATTATCAAAGATTTACTCGTCATTTATTGAAGTATGATACAATATGTGCATGATTAGTAAAGATAAACTCCGACAGTTCTCTAAATTTCGCGCCCTTCCGGTCGTCCTTCTTGCTGTAATTTTTTCATTGCTCTTTGCCCCTCATCATCTCACTTCATTTATTACTACGGCTGTTGTTTTATCAATTGTCGGCAATCTCTTGGCATATAATAAATGGCAATGGCTCATCCTATTTATACTCTCTCTTACTCCTACATTTACATCAACATTTTTTAGTATCCATCCACCTTTTTCAGTACTAGATAATATTATTTTTTATCTTATCTTTCTGCTCTCACTTGGTTTTTCTTATTTTATTGCAAGAAAAACAGATATTATCCCGAAATTCAATTGGAAGTACTTCTCAATAACAAAATTATTAGCTGGATTTGCTCTTTTATTTCTTGCTTCTATCCTGACTGGTATAATTGCTCAACTCATCCGTCAAAGTCCCGATACGGCAAATCAAGAGGCTCTGAATCAGCTTCAAAAATTGATTCCTGTGGCAATATTTGTAATACAAACTGTTGCAGCAGGCTTCTTTGAAGAATTAACCTATCGAGTGGGGATTTTTGAAATTGTCCTCAAAAAGCACAGAAATATTGCTTTTCTTGTTGCGATGCTCCTCTTTGCATATATGCACGGTCCAACAGACCTCTACAGTTGGTTGACTTACGGTTTAATGAGTCTTATTTTAACTAGTTTTTATGCCAAATATCGCAACTTTTATCTCAATATGAGCATTCATATGCTTTGGAATCTTTTTGGTATTCTCGTCGCATTTCTTCTCAAATGAAAAAGCTGTTCAATATGAACAGCTTTTATTTTATCGAAGTGAGTGCGTGCTCCCCCCTACAGATAGGGGATGAAGCAGCACTAACTCCGCTTCACAGCGCTGTCGATTCTCGCTACGGCACGAACGTGCCTAGTCGAAGTAGCAACTCGCTAAAGCGATAAGGCGAAGTAGCAACTTTGAATTTCGCCCGACAGCCATAGGGCGTTGGCGCTTTTAGCGCCTAGGCTTCTCGGACAAGACCACTTCGCCTTGCGACTTCAGTCGCTTAGAGCGAATGGATAACGAAGTGAAGCGGAGGTGTGACCTCATATCGAAGATGTTAAGCAGACTGTTGCATACAGGTCGCTTAGTTGTTACACCTAGAGGTTGTACCTTAAATTCAGTGGGGAGTTAAAACTCCCACCGAATAAGTCTTGACTTTATTTAAGATAAAGCATTTTAAAGATAGCAACAGCTGCGAGTGCTGCGAGAATTGGTGACACGACTGGAACCCATGCATACCACCACTTAGATGAACCTTTAGATTCTCCAAGAATTGATTTTGGTAAAATGCTGTGAACCAAACGTGGTCCAAAGTCGCGCGCAGGGTTAAGTCCTGGACCTGTAGGTCCTCCAAGTGCAACAACAAGTCCCATAACAAGGAAACCGAGGAATAAATGAGCAATCATTTTAGAGGCTGAAGCTCCTGAAACCGAAGCCCAGATTTGATTGATTGTATCCGATGAAGCAACATTTGCTCCTTGTTGTTTTGCATAGTTTGTCATCCAAGTAATTGATTGACTACCGAAGAAGATATTAGTTGCAGCAATCGCTCCGAAGAAAAGGACAAATGAACCCACGAATTCATTCAAGAAACCATTAATTGTTGCACCCATGCGTGTTTTTTCGTCATTGTCATCTACATTATCAATTGTTGAGAATGTACCGAGAATAGCGTTTGGGTTTGTTGTTTTAAGATAGTATGGACGATAAACCATAACAATCAATAATTGACCAAAAATTGCCCCTAAAACTTGCGCAATAATGTATTGAGCAACATGTGCCCAAGGAAAAAGTCCTGAAGCTGCAAGTCCAAGCGTAAACGCTGGGTTAATTTGTGAAGTAACATTACCAAAAGCGATAGCTGGCAACATTACACCAAGACCATATCCCCAACCAATAATCATCCAAGATTGCGCATGCGCTTTAGTCCCTTTAAGTTCAACGTTTGCTACTGCACCATTCCCCATAATGATGAGAAGAGCAGTTCCGATGAATTCAGTGATATATTTCACTGTCCATGTAACATCCATTTTTGTGGAGTCCTCCGAAATTTAATTTTGATATAATAACCTCAGCTATTATATCAAAAAAGGTAGGCTCCTTCAAATATTCAATGAATGGTATATATCCTTTAACGACTGCGAATTTCCTGAAAATTTGCTATAATTATAACAATTATCATGAATGGTGGTACCGCTAATTTCTTGTGGACAATAACAACGAATTAATGTTCCATTCTCAAATTCAACGCCAGCTAGTTAGTGTGCTACTGGTCTGTAATAATTCTAAGACTGATAATAAATAGGGGGTTATTTGTATGCGATTTAATCATTTTTCGATTGTTGAAAAAAATTTTGATGAGAAATTAAATGAATTAGACCAACTCGGTTTTCGATGGTCTGTTTTTTGGGACGAAAAAAAGATTTTAAAAGATTTTTTGATTCAAAGTCCTATTGATTTGACTGTACTTCAAGCGACACTAGAGATGGATATTCTCCAATTCCTAAAATCTGAGCAATCTTTAGATTGGGAAATTTTTTGGACTTTAGCCCTGCAACTTCTTGACTTTACAGCAAATTTTGACTTTGAAGTAGGAAAAGCTACTGAATTTGCGAAATCACTCAATCTTCCCCAAGTTGATGCAGAGATAAATACTGAGCATCTGATTTCTGCTTGTTATCTTCTTTTATGCACTCGTCGTAAAAATGGGATGACACTTGTTGAACACTGGGTTTCAGAGGGTCTTCTCCCAACTGATAATCAGTACCATTTTTTTAACGACAAGTCCCTCGCAACTTTTGACACCACTCAACTCAAGCGCGAAATTATTTGGGTTGAAAGTCCAGTTGATACTGAGCATCGTGGAACTTATGACCTTATCAAAGTTCAAATCATTCGCCCAATTTCCAAACACAAACTTCCCACCATCATGACTGCGAGCCCTTATCATCTAGGCACGAATGAAAAAGCTAATGATTTAGCACTCCATGACATGAATGTCCCTCTTAAAGAAAAAGAGAACTGTGAGATAACCGTAAACAATCAACTTCCAGAATGTGAAGATTATAAGAATAATGAGAAACCTGTTGTAGATGGTGCTCCTTATCATTTTAGTCATGGTTGGACTTACTCTCTGAATGATTACTTTCTAGCTCGTGGTTTCGCTTCTATTTATGTAGCAGGTGTTGGAACCCGTGGCTCTGATGGTTTCCAAACCTCTGGTGATTATCAACAAATCTACAGTATGACTGCAGTTATCAACTGGCTCAATGGTCGCGCTCGTGCTTTTACTTCCCGTAAAAAAACTCACGAAATAAAAGCAACTTGGGCAAACGGCAAAGTAGCAATGACAGGAAAATCGTACCTCGGTACCATGGCTTATGGTGCTGCAACAACTGGTGTTGATGGGCTTGAAGTTATTCTCGCTGAAGCAGGCATTAGTTCTTGGTACAATTATTATCGTGAAAATGGGCTTGTTCGTTCACCTGGCGGATTTCCTGGGGAGGATTTAGATGTTTTAGCTGCACTCACTTACTCTCGTAACCTTGATGCCTCTGATTTCTTAAAAGGAAATGAGCAGTATGTTAAGTCGCTTTCTGATATGACTCATGCCTTAAATCGTGAGTCTGGAGATTACAGTCAATTTTGGCATAATCGTAATTATCTTACTTATGCGGATAAAGTTAAAGCAGATGTTTTAATCGTACATGGCTTGCAGGACTGGAATGTTACCCCTGAACAAGCTTATAATTTCTGGAAAGCCTTGCCTAAAGGGCATGTAAAGCATGCTTTCTTACATCGTGGAGCACATATTTATATTAATTCTTGGCAATCTATTGATTTTTCAGAAACAATTAATAGTTACTTTGTGGCAAAATTATTAGGTAAAGATTTGAATTTGAATCTCCCTCCAATTATTTTGCAAGAAAATTCTAAGGAACAAAGTTGGACAACACTTTCAGACTTTGGTGCTACTGACAGCGTTCAAATACCTCTTGGTAAAACTGCTGTGTCATTTGCCCAATTTCAAAATCATTATGATGATGAAACTTTCAATAAATACAGTAAAGATTTCAATGTATTCAAAAAAGATTTATTTGAAAATCGTGCCAATGCTACTGTCATTGATATAGAACTTCCATCAGCACTGACTGTTAATGGTCCTATCGATTTAGAAGTAACATTAAAAATAAATGATACTAAAGGATTGCTTTCAGCACAAATTTTAGATTTTGGTGAGAAAAAACGTCTAGAGGATAAGGCTCGCATTAAAGATTTAAAAGTGCTTGACCGTGGACGGAATTTCATGCTAGATGACCTCCTTGAATTACCACTGACCAGTAGTCCTTATCAAGTCATCACTAAAGGATTTTTGAACTTACAAAATGAGAATTTGATGACAACAACTTCTGTAAGCAGTGACGAATGGATGACTGTAAAATTTAGCCTCCAACCAACAATTTATCATTTAGAAAAATCTGATAAATTAAGAGTTATTCTTTACAGTACTGATTTTGAACATACCGTTCGAGATAATCGTGATGTGACTTATGATATTGATTTATCTCATTCAAAACTTATTATTCCCGTAGAAAGTGAGAAAAAATAATATGGCCATTATTGGAATCTTAGGAACTCCTTATAATGTAATAGAACGTTCTCCTTTTTGGTGGAATAAAGTAAGTTATACTCGTCAGTCTTTTATTGATGTTTTTCAAGATTTAGGACATACTGCCATTATCTTACCTGTTGACCAGCCCGAAAATGCTGAAAAATATATGAAACTCGTAGATAAAATTGTCCTAACTGGTGGCGCTGATATTGCTCCACGTTTTTACCACGAAGAACCACATCAAAAATTAGAAACAACTGACCCAAGCCGTGATGCTTTTGAATTGGCAGCAGTAAAAGCTGCCATTAACGAAAATAAAGCTATCCTCGGCGTTTGTCGTGGTTTACAACTCCTTAATGTTTATTTTGGTGGTACACTTTACCAAGATTTAAGCCAAACTTCAAGCGATATCAAACATCGTCAAAGTCCAACACCACAAGAAATCCCGACACATCATGTTACTATAAAAAAGAACAGCAGTCTTGGATTTCTTCCAGAAGAGTATCTAGTTAACTCTTTTCATCATCAGGTCATTAAAGATTTAGGTCAAGATTTAACAGCCATTGCCCACGCGACCGATGGATTTGTAGAGGCAATCGAAAATACCAATAAGCGAATCTTGGCTGTTCAATGGCACCCTGAATGTACTTGGCAAACTGAACATTTTGATAAGGAAATTTTTAGGTATTTCGCAGAAGAATTATAAGTTTTTAAGAATAATAAGAAAACACTCTATTTGAGTGTTTTTATTCGACGTAAAATAAGCATAACGAATGGGAAAAAGATAAAAGTCGAAATAGCATGAGCTAAATCAAAAGGTAACCCTGCAAGCCAGTAACCAACAAACCCTCCTGCACCAAAACCGTAAATCATACCTGATATAAAACTAATCAATACCCCAAATATCATCGTAAGCAGCGCTGTCAGTGCTGACAAAAACCAAATATTGTCTGTCAGTACTGACAGACCCTTAAAGATAACAATAATAATCGCATAAACAATAATCTGTCCCAAGACTAGTGGTGAAAATCCTAATAATAAACCTGTCGCTAACATCGTAAGCGCCATAATCCATAAACTATCTGATAATCCTAGTACGATTGCAAAAGCAAAAAACATTGCCGTAATTGGTTTGACATTAGGAAAAGCAGCCATCCAAATTCTCAAAGCCGAACTCAAGGCTGCCAATATTGCAATGATTGCCAAACGATACACTAATTTTTTTCTCATTGTTTTATTATAGCTAATTCATTGTAAAAATCAACAGTCAAGTGATGCCAGAGTTAATTTCATAGCAAAGAAATACCACTATGCCACACTGATTACAGTTACTCCTTGCCTCCTTTCAATAGGTGCATTACAAAAAAGCTGAAATTATCAGCTTTTCTTTTCATGTGATAGGTTCAAGATAGGGGAGCACCTCGGTAGTCGCTCCAACACTACTTGCATAAATCCATGATTTCTCACTAAGTTGAGCAAAGTTCTCCGTTCGTCCTGTTAATATTACTCCCGCGAATTTTGCTGTAGCAAGCGTTGGGTGTTGCTTGACTTGCTTGAGAGCATCTCGGTAAGGGTAATACATTTTTACATCATCAGGTCCTGTGCCAGAACCAAAGCCTAATGCAGTAAAGTCAGAAATCGTATTCGCTTTCTTAATCGCTGCAACAAAATCACCATAGAGCTTATCATCCAGTCCGTAAATCGTATTTGTTGTGGTGGCTCCTAATATTTTCCGCTCATCTTGTGAATTTAATTTCCCTGTGGCCTCATCATAACTTGGCTCACCTTTACTATAATTATCTACATTCGTACTCAAGCCAATATATAAATTTGAACCTCCGATATTCGCCGTTTTATCGTCAGTTGCAAGCAAACACCAGTTAATCAATAAATTTTGAGGAATCATACGCTGAATTTCCTTGTAAGTATAGGCCTTATCAAAAGTAATCGCAACTTCTGCCAAATGATTCGGTAATTTTGTCAAGGTTCTTAATTCTTGAGGAGCTCCCTTTCCACCATTTAATAGATAATTATTTTCGGCAGTTGGACTATAAAAACTAGGTTGCTTTTGCCCATTCTTAAAAAACACACCATCTCCGATATTGCTATTCACCGATGAAGATAGCCACGTACCGCCATTATATGTATCTTTGTTTTCCCCAAGCATTTGCCCATAACTTACCGTATTCCCACCGATTGGAACCAGATAGCCATCCACATTTTTATAATTTTCTGTTGTATAACTCCCTCCAAGAAAACCCAACGTTTGTCCCGTTACATTAGTAATAACATTTGGATTTTGCGTTTCATAGGCAATATTGGCTTTGACAGCCTCCTGCTCCAGTGCCTGTTTCACATATACATTTCGTGCAAAAACAGCACCCACAACAACCACTCCTGTCGCCAACAGTGAAATCCCTACTCCTACCCAACGCCGACGCTTTTTGGTCTGTTTGACTAATTTTTTGAATTCTTTATCTAAATTTTCCATTCATCATAACCTTCTTCTAACAATATTTTTTTCAATTTTTTTCGTGCGCGGTACAAATCAATCTTAATTTTACTGACAGAATATCCTGTCAGCACTGACAAATCTTTAACAGACAGCCCCTCATAATAAAAATGCTCCAAAAGTTTTCTGTCAGTAACTTTCAACCTCGCTAAGAAAGGATGTAAATCAGGAGATGTTTCTGTCAGTACTGATAATTCCTCTGTCAGCGCTGACAAGATTTCTTGATACCTTTTATCTCGACGATAATGATCAATGTAGCTCCTTAGTGACACTCGATACATCCAAGAACGCAACTTTGATGGTGGGATAATGAGGTCAAGCTCAAGCATTTTAACAAAAACATCCTGCACAGTATCCTGCGCCTCTTCTGGTTTGATTCCTTGTAAGACTAGCCATTTTGTCACTTCTATTGCATAAACCATCAGTATATCCTCGTATTCCTGAAGCTCCAGCTCCCTCACCTCCTTTCACTTATATAACGAACAATAATTAAAACGGTTACAATTTATTTTCATTTTATCAGATTTTTTTACAAATCACTGCATGAAGTTGATATTATCAAATAAAGTCAAGACTTATTCAGTGAGAGTTTCGTAAAACACTTGTTCATTTTCTCTAGTCGCTAAGCAAACGGACAGCGGCGTAGACCATTCATAGTATGGCGTGCGAAGCACGTAGCACCGTAGCAGCATCGACAGCGTGATAGCACACACTTACTTCGATAAAAAATACTGACAGAAAGCTGTCAGTATACTTACAAAAATTATTTTACTTCATTTTGAAACAAATCGTTTAAGCCTTCACCCATTGTGGGATGAGTAAAGATTTGGTCACGCAAAACAGTATATGGAGTGTGCATCTTCATCGCTAAACTTACCAGATTAATCACCTCATGTGAATCCTCATGATAGAGTGTCGCTCCCAAAATTTCATCTGTTTCAGGGTCTACAAGAGCTTTCAATAATCCTCGCATCTCTTGCACAACTTTTGTCTTAACAATTGGTGCCGCCGCCATCTTAAACAAACGATAATCTACCCCCAACCGCTTCGCTTCCTGTTCATCCAAACCAACACGCGATAAAGTCGGTGTGATAAAAACAGAATAAGGCACAATCGTCCGATCACTCAACAACCTTGACCCGTCACCAAATAATTGATTGCTCACAATCCGAAAATCATCCGTTGACAGATAATAAAATTGTCCACCACCCCGAACATCTCCGAGCGCCCAAATATTATCACTGCTTGTTTTAAGCGTATCATCAACCTTGATATAGCCATTATCCAAAAGAGCAACACCTGCATTTTCAAGCTTTAATTCAGAGATATTAGGTCTACGTCCAGTTGCAACAAGTACTTTGTTTGCTGGATAACTTTTTCCACCAGCCATAACGCTGTCATCTGTAATCTTATCAATAGCAACACCAAGATGAACTTCTACTCCACTCTCTATCAAATCATTCAAAATACTTTCTGCCACATCTCTATCTTCCTTATGCAAAAAAGTCTCATGAGGTTCAAGAATCGTAACTTTAGAACCAAATTTATTAAACATTCCAGCAAATTCTAAACCGATATATCCCGCTCCAATAATTACCAAATGCTCTGGCAATGAATCTAAATCCATCGCACCTTCCGATGTCACTACATTCTTCGCTTCATGAATCCCTGCAATTTCAGGAATAACTGGCGTAGCACCAGTATTGATAAAGATTCGCTTACCAGTCACTCTCGAAATTTTCCCATGATTATCCACTTCAATCGTATGTTGATTAATAAATCGTGCAATTCCATCAATCACAGAAACAAGCGGTTCATCAGCAGCACCATGATAAGCACCATTATGAAGCATTTCTCGGACTTTGTACTTTGTTGCCATCGCCTCTTTGAAATCCATATTTTTGTGACCTGCGACAATCAATGTCTTCGATGGCGCACATCCAACATTTGGACAAGTGCCCCCATACATTGCTTGATCTCGCTCAATAATAACGACATCCTCACCATGTTGAGACAGTGATTTTGCTAATGCACGTCCTGCTTTTCCAAAACCAATAATGACATTTTTAAAAGTTTTCGTTTCCATAATTGACCCTTTTCTTATTTTTCTGAAACCATTTTATAATAATTTGAATCATTTAAGAAATATTTTGTTTACGATTATTTCGTATTAAGCAAAAAAACGCCAAAAAGCGTTTTTATATTTCATCATTAAAATCTTCTTCATCTACAAAGCAAAGCGCATTACTTGTTCAATGCTGCATCTAAATGTGCTAGTACTTTTGCTTTACCAAGAAGGGCAATTGTTTCTGGCAATTCTGGACCGTGCATTGAGCCAGATGCGGCAATACGGATTGGCATCCAAAGCATTTTTCCCTTGACCCCTGTTTCCTTTTGAGTCGCTTTAAATAATGGGAAGATATTTTCAGCAGTAAAATCTGCCTCATCAAGTTCTGCCAATTTTGCTCGGAAGCTATTCAGAGCAACTGGTGTCGTCTCAGCAGCAAGCATTTCTCGTGCTTCCTCTGTCAACTCAGGAAAATCTCCATAGAAAAGTTCTGTCAATTCCACAATTTCATCTGCTGATTTCATTTGCGGTTGATAAAGTTTAACCAACTCTTCTGCATGGTTATCTAGTCGTCCCGCTGCTTCAAGAAATGGTTTAGTGAGCGCAAAAACATCAGCAAAATCTGCATTCTTGATGTATTCATTGTCCATCCAGTCCAATTTCTTTTGATCAAAAGCTGCTGGAGATTTAGACAAACGTTTTTCATCAAAAAGTTCAATCAATTCCGCACGAGAGAAGATTTCTTTTTCCCCTCCAGGATTCCAGCCAAGTAAAGCGATAAAGTTGAAAATCGCATCAGACATATAACCTTTTTTACGATAATCCTCAATAAATTGCAAAGTATTTGTGTCACGTTTTGACAATTTTTTCCCTGTTTCAGAGTTAATAATCAAAGTCATATGACCAAACCGTGGAGCTTCCCAGCCAAGCGCTTCATAAACCACCAGTTGTTTTGGAGTATTAGCAATATGGTCATCTCCACGAATCACATGCGAAATTTGCATATCATGATCATCAACAACAACAGCGAAATTATAAGTTGGATAACCATCACGTTTTTGGATAACCCAATCTCCGCCTATATTTCCACCCTCAAACTCAATATCACCCTTGACAATATCATTCCATTTGTAAATTGCTGTTTCATTTACAGAAATACGGACAACAGGCGTAATTCCTTGAGCTTTACGTTCAGCGATATAAGCTTCTTTTTCTGACGCATTCATCCCTGCATATTCATTGATATAATGCGGTGGAATTCCTGCCGCTTCTTGTTTTTCATGGTCAGCTTCAAGCTCTTCAGGTGTCTTGTATGAGTAGTAAGCTTTCCCTTCAGTAAGAAGTTGGTCTATATATTTTTGGTATAAAGAAAGGCGCTCAGACTGGCGATAATTTTCATGAGTCTCAGGACTTTCATCCCAATCAATCCCTAGCCAGCGGAGATTTTCAAGCTGTGAACGTTCCCCGTCTTCAACATGCCTTTCACGGTCAGTATCTTCAATACGGATAATAAAATCACCCCCATGATGACGAGCAAAAAGATAGTTAAAAAGAGCAGTACGAGCATTACCTATGTGTAAAAGTCCTGTTGGTGACGGTGCGTAGCGAACGCGAATTTTGTCTGACATTTCAGTTTTTTCTCCTGTAAATTTTTATAGTCTATAAGACCATCAATCAAATCTATTTTACCACAAATTAAGATGCATTGGAAAAATGCAACTAATCTATAAATTCAAGAAAACGATGTTCCCAAAGATGTTGCTCATAGAAATCAATCGTAGTCTGGGCAGTCATCTGTTGATGATCAAAAGTTGAAGTCGCACCATGTTGCATAAAGTTTCGATAGCCCAAACCATGAGCGAAAACCAATGTACTATTCACACAAAACTCCGTTTGAGCGCCACAAAACTCAAGATTTTCAACTTGTAAATCAGTCAACAACTCTTGGAGAGGCGTATGATAAAAACCATTTGCGTGCGTTTTGTCCATATATAAATCAACTTCACGCGCATCAAGGCTATCCACCAATTGCCACTCACTGCTTCCCTTTTCAAGCCAAGGATCATTATGCTGAATAAATAAAATAGGTCGACCCACCCTTCGATAAAGCGCAATCCGCTCATTCACTTGAGCCAGTAGTTCCTCTCTACGATAAATTCCATCGCACACATCATTTTGTAAATCAATCACAAGTAAAACATCTTGTACCATCACACACTCCTTTCAAATAAAAAACTAATCTTATTTCATATCATACAAGATTAGTTTTCAATTTCCAAATAGTAGCTCTGATTTTCAGAATAAATTTATTTTTTCTCTTTCACAATATAAATCGGACGACGTTTCGTTTCTAAGAAAATCTTACTAATATATTTCCCAATTACCCCCAACATCAACAAAGTAAAACCGAAACAAAAAATGATAATAACTGTCATTGATGTCCAACCACTTGCTGAACGATGAAAAAATAATTGACGAATAATCAGAAAAAGAATCACTAAAATCGAGAGAAAAGTAGAGACGACTCCACTATAAGTTGCAATATTTAAAGGAGCTTCAGAAAAATTAATAAAACCATCAATAGAATATCTTAGCAAGCTCCAGAAACTCCACGATGTCTTTCCTGCTATACGCTCTCGATTTTGATAAGCAACATACTCCGTGCGATACCCCACCCAAGTCAGCAAGCCTTTAGAAAATCGGTTATACTCTGATAACTCTAAGATACTATCTGCCATTTGCCGTGTCATTAATCGAAAATCGCGTACTCCATCAATCACAGGCGTTGAGCTAATCCGATTCATAATCCGATAAAACAAGCGAGAAAAAAAACTTCTCAACACTGGCTCACCTTGACGGTCTGAGCGTCTCGCTGCTACACAGTCAATATCAGGATATTGAATTTTTTCATACATCTGGACTAATAACTCCGGAGGGTCTTGTAAATCCGCATCCATCAACGTCAAATAATCTCCCGTTGAAGCCTGCAAACCTGCGTATATTGCCGCTTCTTTCCCAAAATTTCGAGAAAACGAGAGGTAATGTACCTTTCTCGAATACTGATTTTCTAACTCACGCAACACTCTTAAAGTACCGTCACTAGAGCCATCATCAACAAATAAATATTCAAAATCTAATGGGAGTCGATTATGAATCTCCTCCATCGCCGAAAAAAAGAGTGGGAGAGATTCTTCCTCATTATAACAAGGAACAATGATTGATAATTTTTTCATACGATTTCTTTCTTTGCTTTTGAATTTTGTAAAACAGCTAGCCATTTATCTAATCCAAGAAAGGCCACAAACCCAATGAGTATTAGATACAAAGCCCAAAATTCTGGTAACCTTTGCCAAAACGGCTTTTGTACGATATTAATCACAACGTTCTGAGTAAATCCTGTTACTGGAACTTTTTGTGTCAACTGTTTGTTTTTTACTGCTTTATAACCATATGGCATTTTCACAGTGATTTTATCTCCGACAAGACCACTCACTGCTTGAGTTGATATGATTGTATCTCCGACGTTGTACTGAACGGTGTAATTTTGCGTATTTGGATGAACCCAAAGTGGGAAAATTTGATTTTTAACATTTGTAAATTTATAAGATTGTGGATTTGCCACATCTTGTGTATAGCCTTGCGGATAGAGATTTCTTATGTCATAATTCGTCTTCGGCCATGCAGTAATTTTTTGGCTGCCAACAAGTTTGCCTGTCCTATCATTATAAAACTCAACCGTAGTCGTGCATATCCCCGTCGTTGTTTCTGGTTTTATCGTAGGTTTATTATTTTCTAACTTTTTACTAGTGCTTTTGTTTTCTGCTGCATAAGCTTTTTCTTCAAATCCCTTATCACCATACCACCATTTTGCAAACTTATTTGCCGTTGGGGCAACATAAGTATTATAGAGCGTTTCAACGGCGATAACCGTCTTATCAGGTAAAAGAGGATTAACTTCTATCGGTCCAGTATAACCTAGCGTGATTTTTTTCACACCATAATATCTTTCTTGCCAAATGCTCATAGGTGCGTTCACTCCCTTTGGAGTGTACCAGATAAGATATCCAGCACCAAACGGAGTATCTGCTCCAAGAGTTGATGTTCCTGGCATCCCTGTTGCGACTGCTTCGTTTTTTCCTTCTTTTCTCGCCTGCGCAAAAATCTTATTACAAGTATAAATGATATCATCACCAATTCTTACATTAGCAAAAAATTTTTCATAACTAGGAATATTGATAAACACAAGCACAAGAGAAATAAGAATAGGATAACTTCTTGTTACAAAATGGTTTTTTCTTAATTCGATATATCCAACTAACAAGTTTAAAAAACTGATGAGAAAGAATATATTATTAGACCAGAAAATACGCGCTTCAATCAGTGGAGAAATAATCAATGCCCCCACTCCAGCAAGTGCTGCTATAAAAAATACTAGACCTACAAATAAGCGACGATGGATTTGGAACGGAAGCGTAGAATCAACCATTTTCTTTCGGTTAATCACTAAGATTATAATCAAAAACAAGCAAGCTAGGATAAGTAAGCCTGATGTACGAACTGTTTCCGAAATCAGTGTCCCAATCTGAAAACTCTTTGTTCCATAAGCTCCTGACATCTCTCCACCTGCAGTGACATCCCTAAAGATTGAGATAAAATCCGCCATCCCAAGCGTAATCAGTCCAATCCATTTCCAATCATTCTCAAAATGTTTATTATCAAAAAAAGAAAGTAGAAAAACAGCAATTACGGTCTGAGAACTTGCAATCTCATTTGCAGTCCCTGCTAAAATGCCCATGATGATAATAAATCCAAAACGTAGCGCTGGAAATTTCGTTTGATGATTGAAAACATAGGGAATTAAGAACACTAAATAAAGCGGAGTAACCCAAAGATAGTTCGCAGTTCCCGAATGCCATAATGCATCCATTCCAAAATTTGGAATAACCACCCAAAGAAGCAAGAAAGTCAACGCCATATACTGTGGACGAATCAATACTTTTTTTCCGAACACTAAAACATTAACCATAATTCCCATTAGAACATAAACCAGACCATTTAAAATTGCGAAAGTGCTCTGCTTTATGACGACTGTAAAAAAAGTCTCAAAAGCAATGGCTGAAAGCCTAGCGTTCCAAAATAAAAACTGAAAGACAACTGAGTAGGCAAATTGAGAAAGGTTAGTAATTCTTGGTAGTTTCCACGGATTTCCTCCCTTGTATAAAAAAGCAAAACGCACATCATCTGTACTATATACGGGAACGTATTTGCTAAGATTATGCACAAAGATATAAGTAAGCAGACAAATAAGCACTGTTATCACTACTGCAATCAGTTTTCTTATCAAATGTTTTGGAATTTTTGAAGATACATTCATCTGCTTTCCCTTCCATATTAATTGTCCGTCTCATCTTTATTTATTTTCACGCGTGTTGGCGATTTCCAATTTCCTTTGGCATCGTAGTTGGTCGTATTTTTAATAGCCAGAAAGATTGTATTCACCACTGTGATGACATTAATTTGCCAAAAAAACAAAAGGTATAATGGTGCGAATAAAAGATATTTCATCTTTTTCCCCGAATCATCCAACACAAGTGCTAAAATAAGCTGACTCAAACCAAAAACAACCATAAACGAAAGAAAGATGACAAAACTTTGGAAAGTATAACTCGCGGAACTATACTCACCAATAACCATAAAGAGTACTACATCTACTAGCATTGTAATCGTGGTCAGAAAATAATACAAACACCAAGTAATTGATGAAAATTGGTCAATCAACATAATCACTTTATTAATGTTTTTAATCGGATGACGAAAAATACGTCTAAAGTTATCAATAAATGACTCTGTTCCTCCCATTGCCCACCGTAATCGTTGATGATAAAAATCTTGTCCATTATCAGGAATATTCATATAAAACAAAATTTCAGGAGCAAATATCGCGCGCCAACCATTATACTGCATATCCCATGCAATCGAAATATCTTCTGTTGCGCGATCCTGTCTAAAGCCACCTACATCAAGTGCCGCAGCTTTTCGATACATTGTGTTAGCACCATTAAAAGCATAGACAGAACCTAATGTTCCTTGTTGCGCTCTTTTAATCAATCCCATGATTGATGCAAACTCAACTGTAGTTGATTTTTCTAGTAGTCCATTTCTGTTCTGTGTTCCCATGTTTGCTGTGACTGCACCTGTATTTTGATAACGATTTCCGACAAAATAATTAACATATTTCCATATGGCATCTGGCTCTGGTGTCGTGTCAGCATCATTGGACAAAACATATTCACCTTTAGCAAATCCCATCCCAATATTGAAAGCGTGAGCCTTCCCATGATTTTCAGTAATTTGGATTAATCGAAGATTGGGAATACGGAGCTTCATCCGCTGGACAATACTCACTGTCAAATCTGTCGAGGCATCATCAATCACAAGAATCTCATAGTTATGATAATTAAGTCCATGCGCTAGATAGTTTAAAGTGTCTTCTATGACAACTTCCTCATTATGCGCAGGAACCATAATCGTAACTAATGGTTCTTCTTCAGGTTTAAAATGATAAAATGTTTTGATTTTTCCTTTATAGGAATGATGATAAACATAGCCACCAATCGTATAAGCAATCGCTGCAAGCAAGGGATACAAAAGCAGTCCCATGGACAAATAGGTCATAATTTTCATTATAAACTCATCAATCCTTTCTTGCGTTCAACTCCTTTTCGTTATCTTTATAACGTGCTTTGATATATTTTTTTGAGAAGTTTTGCTCAGGCTGTACGATATAATAGTCAGTATTTTCTCTAAACTGCTTATCTCCAAAACGCTCAGTATAAATCTCATCCATCAGAGCAAGTCGTGCTTCTGTGCGTGTTTCATCATAAAATTTTCTTTTGGCAAGCTCCTCAGTTTCAACTTTATTATTTCTTTTGACTAAAAAGATACTCACTGGAATAAAGATGACAATGGCAGCAAAGGCAACAATTGAGACATAGTCTAAAAATAGTCTTCCTTGTTTACCACTCCAGTGATAGATACCTGAAAATAAAGGTTTAGGAAAAATTGAATTAATCATTATCAGAAGGGGGAAAAGTAACACCAACCAGCCAAAAACTGAAACAGCAATCTGACCTGCTTTATACAGTGTTGAGCCATTAGCAAAAAAATCATCTTGCACTAATTTTTCTTCAATTTCGCTATTTCCCTGTGTAAATTTTTCTATTATTTTCTTGATAAATATGACTAATCGCTTCATCTTGTCCCTTCACATCATTTATAGAGAACCTCTGGTTATCTCCAGAGGTTCTCGTAAATACTTTAATCACCTAAATCCATTGGTACATTTCTTTGACCACTATTGTCTGTATAATCATAATAAAATGTTCCTGTACTCCAATTTACCCCAACAAGGATACGATTCGTTTTCCACGTGGTTGTACCATAGTCATCACCAGCATTAAGGTCTTGACCTCCTGGCATTTCATAAACACTCAGATAAAAATCATTGCCCCCACTATAAGTAACAAAGCTATTATGCTGTTTAGTGATCGCATACAAAGCATTGAGAACCAATGACGGATTTACAGAAACACCATTCACTGTTGCGCTCGTGGTTGTTACATGGAAGTCTAAAGCGGATGGGTCTGAACAGCTTGTATCACCAATTGATGAAGCTTTGACTGTTTCAACATCTAGTGTGACCGAGTAAGACGCATCTACATTACTAATGGTCGTCTTCCCTGTCAGAGTCATTGTATGTCCATTCAAACCAAAGTTCATAGAATCAACATTGGGATTGAAGTTGGACAAACCAATCCAGTTCGTTGCCCCTTGAATACTTTGTTGCATATTTACACTAAAATCTGCCATTGCTCCTGAAGATTGTTGACCATCTCCTTTAGGAAAGCTACTATCATTGAATCCCGGAGCTACTTTTATAAAGTCTTGCCCATTTGTTGCATTAACATTTACGGCAATCAGAAGATTAGGAACAGTTTGACCTGTGGTAGACTCTAGGTAACCTGTATAGTTTGCACCATTCAACGTATATTGATAAGGTACATATTTTGTAAGGGTATAGGTACCATCAATCACAAAATTCAAGCCTTTAACAATAGCATCAATATTAGTTGAAGTAATCAACGCGTTGCTCCATGAATTAGCCCCTGATACTCCTGTTGTTATCGCTGTGTTGTAAGTTCCTGTAAAGGAAACATTACCAAGTGAAGCTGTATAAGCACTAAAAGTTCCCGAAGTGGGACCTGTAACTTTGGCACCTGTTGTTCCCAAAGAAGCATCGTAACCAATATTGTAATTAATACTAATTGATTGAGGTTGAGCCGATGGGTCCGTTGTGTATGCAGGAAGCGGTGTGCTTGTTGCCGCATTTGACAGTTTTTTGTTGGATAAACTCAATCCAAAGAGTGCAATAACAAAAACTGTACTTAGGATAATATTTCTGATTATCTTTTTATTCATTTTGCTTACCTTCTTTTTTTATCCTGCTTTAACGTCCGTTAAGAAATCCTCTTGTTCTATTTCTTTAAACTTGCGAATAAGCGATTGTTGTTGTTTCAAACTGGCTGCGTCTTTATCTTTTTGAATAAGCTGAACTGCTTCGTTGAGATTTTTGGCTCTGCCATCATTGATATACTGCATTAGCATACCAACTGTTGGAATATCTAGGTAGCCTTCTGGTATTTCTGAATTTACTAACTCTTGCTCTATAACGGGTTTAACACTTTCAACCAGTTTTTGTTTTTTCTCTTTATAAGCTGGAGCTAATTTCTTCCGTTTTGTTGTTCTACCTGCAGGCAAGTAATCTCGATAAAATAAATACTTGAATGTAAAATCAAGCAAGACACCTAGTGTCCATGTCACAAAGCCAACACCAAACATCCGTAAACCGACAATCGTTGCTGATTCATTCAAGATATTACTTGAAAACATCCCACTCCCATTGATTGTATAAATAATCAAAAACAATGCAGGACCAACTGCGGCAGCAATCAATGCTTGTCGATTTACTAGTTTGTTGACCTGATACTCAAACTCACGTTTTAGGTCATTAATCTTAAAAATACTTCGCTCGATTTGCTCAAGCGCATCCATCAATCTCAAAAAATAATTATTCATTGCTATCTCTTATCCTTGCTACTCTCTCCAGTGATAAAGTCATCGAAACTGGTCGGAATGAACTTTTTAATCAAATACCAGAGTCCTCCTGAACCTAGCATTCCTGCGACAGCACCAAGTATTCCCACTTCTATTTTTATATTTATCGAAAGATAATAGACGAGTTTTGCTATCACCATATTTTATTCTTCTTCATTCTTCTTTTTCTTTCGCCTTTTTCCCAGAAGAAAGAAAATGAATCCTGCTGGAATAAAGCGTTGCGCTAATGTAAATAAACCTGCAGAAATCGCCATCCCTGCTATCGCACCACCAGCTCCTGCAGTTTCGACTTTAGCAACTTGAATCATTTTTTGTGTAGCTGTCATTGTTGGTTTAGTTTTATTTGCTGATGTTTGTTTTGCTGATGTACTTGTGCTGCTTGCTACTTTTGTCGTTGATTTTGGAACAGTATCTACTTTTGTTTTTTTCGTTGGAGCTTGGAGTGGTTCGTTCTTGACTACTGGTTTCTGATCTGCCTGCTCTACTGGTGGTATTGAAACTAAAGGTTCCTGACTCACATTATTAGCGGCTGGTGTTGCTACTGTTTGTGATTGAGCAGGAGAACTTGGAACATCTGATGTACTATCTGATGCGCTATTTGGTGGTGTTGCTTCTGTAGTTGGCGATTTTTCCCAAATTGTATAGCTTGTAATTGTAGTCATCTCATCTCCGTTATCTGCGATTACTGTTGATGTCGTAGATGGTTTTGTTTGAGAAGATTTGATGTAACCTGTTGTATCTTTTAGTGTTGCACCTGACTCATCAATGTTAGCTGTTACATTAGTTGTAGTGACTATAATTTTGTGGTAGACATTGGTGGTTGTGTTTGTTATCGTAATATCACCATTTGTTGCCGTCGTGGTTGTTGGTGCTGATGTTTGTGAGCTTATCAGATGATAACCTGTTGTGTCGCTAAGAGGATTTCCCTGCTCGTCAACGTTATCCACTTGATTGACAGTCGTTGTGACAACTTTATGCCAAATGAGATAGCTTGTGATTGTAGTCGTGATATCACCGTTATCTGCTGTACTTGTCGTCGTTACTGATGGTTTTGTCTGAGTAGAGGAAACATAGCCCGTGAGGTCTGTAATGGTATTTCCCTGCTCATCAAGGTTTACAGTTGTACTTATAGTGTTCTCTGCAACTTGATGCCAGATATTTGTAACAGTGCTTGTGGTTGTCATATCTCCATTTGTTGCTGTCTGAGTAGTAATTACTGGTGTACCTGCTTGAACAAGTGTATATCCAGTTGAAGTATCAGCGATTGGCTGACCTGATTCATCAACATTATTTACAACATTGACGGTTTGATTTACAGGGAGATGCCAAATGTTTGTCGTCGTTGTATCACCATTTGCTGCTGGTGTACTAGTCGTTGTGCTAAGCTTAACGTAACCTGTCGTATCTACTAGATTGTTTCCTTGGTCGTCTTGGTTGACGACTGTATCAACTGGCTTGTGCCAGATGACAGTTGTAGTATTAGTAGTTGTACTATCCCCATTATCATCGGTTACTACGGTATCTGCGCTTGTACTGCTAGAAAGTTGTACATAACCCGTTGTATCGGTCAATATATTACCTTGGTCGTCTTGATTAACCGTGACATCTTTTACTGTATTTACTGCTGTTGGGGTGTAGTAGACATTGATACTATTGGTTGCACTATCATTGTTTGCCACGGTAATGGCAGGGTCCGCTGAACTATAATCGAAACCTGCAATTGTTGGAGCATTATAAGTATAGGTATAATCATCGGACGAGGTGTTGGTACTCACTGCATCTGGTGCTGTGACGTCAATGCTATCTCCTACATTTGCCATAATTGTTGATGAACTTGCAATTGTTTCGTTTGTGTTTTTATTGATATAGTTGACCGTTACAGGATTTGTTCCTTTATATGCTGTGAATGAACTGCCATCATTAGCAAAAGTCATCGTACCATAGTTATTTCCTGTTGCTCCAACTACTCCAAGAGAGAGTGAAGCGCTTAGTGTTGCCACGCTGGTCACTGTTACTGATTTACCTGCATTAGTCCCTGTTTGAGGTGTCAAGACATAGGTCAATGTACCTGTTACTGTACCATCACTGTTTGTGACAGTATTTCCGTTGCTATCTGTATTTGGCTGCCAACTGAATGCCATGGTTTCGGTAATGGTGTTGTTGCTACTTTTCATTACACCTGGGTCGGGAGCAGTTGTGGCTTGGTAAGTTTTGCTTAAAGTGCCTGTTGTGTCGGTTGTACGGATACAAACTACATTTTGTCCAGCTGTTGCTCCAGATGTCCCTGAGCCTGAGTTTGCAATGGTTTGGTCAACATCAGTATTGTCGTATAAGTCTCTTCCTAAAAATACAGAGCTAGGTAAACCACCAACGCCCAGATTTTCATTTGTTGAATTGGGCAGGTTTGCTGAAATCTGGTCTGTAGAGTCTGGAGTTAAGATAAAACCAAGAGAGTCTCCTCCATCAAGGGCATTTGCTGTATAGCCGAAGGAACCATTTACTGTAATCGAAAAAGTGCCTTGAAAATTTGCAGCTTTTGTCATATCCAACGCGCCTTTAAAAAGTGCTAGTCCTGCAGAACTTTTTGTATTTGAAACCAATGTCGTAGAAAAGTTTTGTCCAGCTACAGGTGCTGTAGCTGTTCCTGCTGTTATCCATGAATCACCAGTTTCGATATCTGCTAGACCATAGGTATGATTACCTGTATCTGTAGTCTGACCTGCTATAAGCTGTTGGTTTGTTGTATCTGCAAAAACGTGTGCTTTCAGTGCGAAACTTCTACTCCCTAACATTGATGGATACTGACCACCTCCAAGAATGCTTGTACTAACGAGCAAACCTACTAGGAGCTTTGTCCGATGCCTTTTTTTAGTGTTAGTTTTTGTTAAATTCGTGCCCATGATGCTCTCCAAAGTGCTACTCTATCTCTTTATTCCTTGATATCGCTGCTTATCTAATCATAGTAATTATACAATTTTAGCCCTAACATTACAATAGCTTTGCACAATATATTTTTAATGTGTATTAAATTAACGTGTCATCTTTTTATTACGCGTTATGTAATGTAACTAAGTTTTTAATTATAAGAGCTTATGTTAGAATGGAGTTATGACTGAAATTACTTATAATCGTGTCGTTCCTAGAGATATTGACGTTGTGATGCATATTGAAAAACTTGATTTTTCCGAAAACGAGGCGCTATCTGTAGCGTCCATGGTTGAGCGGATCGAGTTGATTTCTGATAGTTTTATTGTTGCCAGAAATACTGATGGTCGGGTGGTCGGATATATTACTGGACCTGTAACTGAAAGTCGCTATTTGAGCGATGAGTGTTTTGAACATTCTGAGCCAAATCCTAATAGTGGTGGTATTCAAAAAGTCATCAGCCTTGCAATTGACCCTGAATATCAAGGTTTGGGGATTGCCACTAAGCTTCTCATTCTTTTAGAAGAGGAAGCAAGGACTAAGCACCGTGCTGGAATCAGCTTGACCTGTCATGATTACTTGATTGATTACTATGAAAAGCATGGTTTCAAGAATGAAGGACTTTCCGAATCAAAATTTGGTGGGGATACTTGGTACAATATGGTAATGGAATTTTGATGAAAAATCTCACTGACAGAATCGTTGTCAGTGAGATTTTTTGTTAATTTTTACTGACAGAAAGTTGTCAGCGTTGATTTTGACTAAAATATTGATTTAATTCGCGGCGATATTTTTCATGCCAGTCTTGTTTTTTATCGTCAATGAAATTGTCTGCAAAAGCAGCAACATCCGTGCCAATGACCTCTTTGACAGTCTGTCCATCTAAGCTAGCACGCTCCAGAAAATCAACGATTTCGTAAAAAACCTGTCCATCATAAAGTCCCATGTTAAATAAATATTTCTGGATGGCTTTGTAAGTTTTATAAAAATCTGCTGGAAGTGATTTTGCTCTTTTTTGCAGAGCATTCCACTCTTTTTTCTTGGCGACTTCGCCAAAGATTTTATCTCCTAGTGCCATTTTGTTTCCTTTCGTAAGTTATAAAATACTTTGCTATTTCTCGTGCATGATTTTATTTAATTTATCCTTTTGCTTGTCCTCCCAGCCCTTATGCTCCACCATTTCATCAAGAAAAGTGGCGACATCTGGTCCCGTGATTGCCGTGACTTTGCGCCCGTCGGCTGCAACTTCTTCAAGCAAATCAAGGATGTGGTCAAAGATAAATTTGAAATCCTTCCATTTTTCAACGCCAGAGACCCAGATGTATTTTTTCATCGCATTATAGTCCGCGTAGTAATCATCGCCCAGCGCTTTTGCGCGTTTTTCAAATTCACGCCATTCACGTTTTTCCTCAAGTCCGAGCATTCGGTCGATCAGAGTTCTGTTTTCCGTCATTTTTTCAAATCCTCCAGTTTCGCTGAGATAAATTCCCATTTTTCCCAAAAACTTTGTCGCTCTTGCTGCCCTGCTGTGCTTAGACTGTACCATTTTCTAGGCGGCCCCATTGTCGAAGGTTTTTTCTCGATAGTGACAAGATTTTTCCTTTCTAGCCGCAGGGCAATTGTATAGACCGTTCCTTCCACGACATCATCAAAACCGAGCGCACGCAGTTTTTGCGTGATTTCATAGCCATAAGTTTCGCCCTGTCCGATGATTTCAAGGACGCAACCCTCAAGAATACCTTTGAGCATTTCTGTGATATTATTCATTTTTTCCTCTCAATACTTTGTAATACTTAGTTCTGCTATATTGTATCACGAACTAGCGGTAGTTGTCAATACTTATTAGTGATTTTATGCTCTGATGACAATAAAAAAAAGTCTGTCAGTATACTGACAGACTTCTCAGCTGTGCTGATAAGTCCTCTATTCGCCGATTCAATGCTCACCGTAATCGCATTGAACTGACAGACTTTTCAGCCATGCTGATAAGTTCTCTATTCATTGATTCAATGCTTATGGTAATCGCATTGAACTGACGGAACTTATTTTTCAAAGTCTAAAACTTTTAGACCATCTTTGAAATTCTCATACAAGGCAGATTGAATCGTCAATTTAATGATGGACATATTTACTGCATTTTCATGGAGAGATAAGATATTTGGTTCATCCTTAATGACTGTGGCAGCAGAATCTCCCTCAATAATTTCAGCAATTGCTTGATTGGACGATAGACGTCCACCTGATTCTAGTGTGTCAAACCAAGTTGTGAAACTAACTGCAGATTGGTGTTTCATCACAGCAACTTTGCGTGCCGTTTTATCAGAAACCATATACAGCACATTTTCTAAATGTTGAGATTGCACAAAACTCATAATTGTTGTCGCTGTTTTTCCATCGCCAGACTGAACAGATAATGCTATATAACCTGGAAGTTTCTGCAGAATTTCAGCAAGCTCACCCTCTGTTCGCTTGGTTCCCACAATATTAGCTTTTTTATTCGCTTTTGCAATAGTTAATATGACCAAAGGAAGTGTCAGCACAGCGTAAGCTACAATGAGTCCCAAAATAAATCTTAGCCAAAATGTACCAAAATTTCCTTCCAAAATCATCGAAAAAATACCAACTGCAATCAAAAAAATAACGAAAAGTTGGGCAAAACGTTTAAAATACATGATTCAAACCTCATTTTTGAATTTACTTGTTTTTATCAAAGCAAGAGCTTGCTATCTCCGCCCTTCAGGCTACGCTGTCCGTTTGATTGCCATTTGGCGTTGCCTCTATTCTTGTCACTTTAGTGACTTAGAGATAAAGGACAAATATCCTAGGGTCATGCGAAGCTAGCTGCTAAAGAAAATAGACAAATGTTTTACGAAACTCCCACTGAATAAATCTTGACTTCATTTTATCATAAAAAGCCAACATAGTGTTGGCTTTTATAAAATATTAATTTCTTTTAGCTATTAATGTTTGTACTCAACTCCGCACAGAAACACTACCACAGAATCGAGCGAATAGACACCCGTGGTATAAAACGCTGCCAAATTTTGAAGTGATTACTTCATCTGTGGATAATCTTTCCCTCCACCGATATTCGCATCAAAGAGTAGAACGAAAGCAGAGCCTAGTGTTGCTAGGTCAAAATGGAACTAGTATGACAAATTCAATCCTGCACTAAATCAGCAAAAATCATTCGTCCTGCACTTGTTTGCAGCACTTTTGCAACTTCAACAGTGACTGTTTTATCAATCATTTTCGCCGTGTCCTCAATGACAATCATTGTCCCGTCTGGTAAGTAAGCGACTCCTTGCTGACGTTCCGAGCCCGCACGGATAATCTGAACTTTGATTTGCTCTCCAACTACTAGTTGAGTCTTAACTGCATTCGCAAGGTCATTGATATTTAACACCTGAACCCCTTGTATCTCTGCAACTTTATTGAGGTTAAAGTCATTTGTAATCAATTTTGCATGAGTGGCAGCTGCGTATTTAAGCAACTTGGTGTCCACTTCCCGCACCTCTTTGAAGTCTGTTTGAGAAATCTCAACATTGTCAAATTTGGTTAATTCATTGACCAAATCTAATCCTCGACGTCCTTTAGCACGTTTCAGCGGGTCAGAGCTATCAGAAATTAACTGTAACTCCAAAATCACAAAATTAGGCACAATAATCTTATCCGAAATAAATCCTGTTTTAAGCACATCCAAGATTCGACCGTCAATAATCGAGCTAGTATCTAGTAGAATACTTCTGTCAGCACTGACAGACTTATCGTCAGTAACTTCTGGTGCCAAAATTTCACGACGTTTACGGAACAGAACTTTTGTAATCTCATCCCCTCGTTTATCAAATAAGGAATAACCAAGATAAATCATAATCAAAATGAGCAAAAATGAAATAATATTACTCAAAATTGGTACATTTAGCAAAGTCAGTGGGATACTAGCAAGAACACCTACTAAAAGTCCTAAAATAATCCCAATGATATTGAATACCATTTTTGACATATTCATTTTTGAAATCTTAGAATCAATTTTCCTTAATCCCTTAAGCATTGAGCCGGCCAAAACAAATGAAAGAATAATAAAAATAATTGCACCAATCACACCGTCAACAACTTCGTACTGTAAAATTCCTTTGTTCCATCCGAACAATTTCCATAGCGCGGGTAGAGCAGCAATTCCTAGCGATGCCCCAACGATTGTCATGACAAGATGAATAATCCAACGACGCATACATTCCCTCCTCTATTATTATAAAATGGTTGGGCTTACAAAAAAGCCCTGTGTTAATTATAACACAAGACCTTGAAATATTCTTAATTCACTTTTTATCTTAATAAATTTCTAATTACTCTTTATCCTCTAATTCGTTATCACTAACGGTTTTTTTCAATTTATCTTCCATTTCAGCTAATCGAGCTTGGAGTTCAGCTTTTTCATTTTCATCCTTTTCTGCTTTTTTGCGACGCTTCGCTAAAAGAACAAAAACAAGAATCAGCACAAGTACCAATGCTAACGCACCGACGATTAACCACCAGATATTTAATGGTTTATCATGCTTAATCGTTACGTCCTTAGCATTCAATTTCTTAGCTTGATTTGCTGTAATCTCAAAATCTCTATCAAACTCCCAGCGGTAAGCATAACGTGTTTTCTTACCATTTACCGTTGTTTCATATTGACCATTAGCATCCTTTTGACCATAAACAGTCAAATGCAACTTATACTTCCCTGCCTCCATTGGTTTTGAATATTTGCCATCTTGAGCAACACCAGTCATTGACACTGGAATCGGAAGATTAAAATTTGAGTTGGGAGCCATCTGCATTTGAGCATTATCATAATCATATTTAAGCTTTTTATTACTAATTCCTGTAACTGTCGCATTAACATTCATATAGTTTAAAAAGCCTGTTGATGTATTTTGGAGATTAGTCGTGATAACATTACGTGCCCCAACTTGAGTAGGAGTCACAGCATTCAGTTGTAATTTAGGTGCTACCGTCGTTGTAGATTGGCGCATCAATAATGCAATAACATACTGATATTCATTATTGACTGCCATTGAACTTTTTGATTTATCTTGTTTCAGTTCACTTGCATCTTGCTTAAAAGTCAAGCCACCAGCCATATAGCCAGCCGTCGCTCCTGCAGGCATCGTCACATCAACCTTGACATTTACCGTCTTTCCAGCAGGAATAACTGTCTTCGCTGGTACCTTGACATAGTCTGTCAACTTATATTTGAGCGTTTTATCCGCTTTAATACTATTTGGCTGATATTCTACCACACCATTACTGTTAGTCGCTGCTTGTGAAACAATTGTATCCACCGTAATCTGTTTCGCACTTGTATTTTGAACCTGAACCTCAATCGTTTGTTTTGCGTTAGGTTTCATCAGCAAGTCAAAATATCCCTCACCTGCCCTTGCCTGATTAGATGGCAAAACAGGAGTAATTGAAAAATTCATCGTCCCTGCAAATACAGTATGACTACCCACAACAAAAAGCAAAAGCGCAACGATACTTGATAAAATTATCTTAAAGATTTTCATGTTTCACCTCATTTGTAATATCAATCTGACTTCATAAACTACTAAAATCAGATGACTTATAGCAAAAAATTTGTTAGCCAAATCTTCTCTAGAAAGTCCATTTCCCCAAAGGGAAATGAACTTAAAGAAAATATTTTATGATTAGCTAAGTGTTGCTGAACTTGGAGTATCATAGAGTGACCAAGTCAAAGTTGTATTGTATTGAGCAACCTTAGCTGAACCAGCAGGAACATTCAATGTTACAGTTGGACTAAGTTTACCTGAAAGTGTTTTAGCACTGTCCAAGAAGTTATCTGTATTCCAGCTTTGATGTCCTGTACCGTCATCTACTGGACTTGTTTTAGATGCACCAGTTGATTGGTCAGCAACAAGTGTAGAACCATCAGCTTTACCAAAGTCAAGCAAGTTGATACCAGTACCTGTACCAGCAGTATCCGCACTAAAGATAACTTGAGCACCACCACCTTCATTTGTAGGTGTCAAAGAGGTGATTCCCACAACACCATCTGGAGCTACTGAACCGGCAGGTGTCACAACATTATCGCCACCATCTTTATTGAAGTTAATTTTCGCACCAGTCAAGCTACCAGCTGAAGATGTAAATTGAGTAGATTGTTCAACAGTTACGGACCAAGTACCATTTGTCAAACCACGTCCATCAAAGACTTGGAGGTAAGGCACACCTGCTGTATAAGTTGCATCACCAGTTGAGTTTGCAACACCGTAAACTAAACCATAAGCAGAGTAATCATTTGCCTTTTGGTAGTCCACTGGGTGATGACCAAAGTTGAGGTTAGGTGCAAAGCTAAGTGCAAGACCTGTACCTGGGTCAACAGGTGTAAAAGGTTCATCTGGGATACCCGGTGTTTCAGGATCTGTTGGATCTGTTGGGTCTGTTGGTGTTCCTGGATTTTCTGGATCTGTTGTTGGATCATCAGGTCCACCAGTTGTTGGTGGTTGAACTGGTGGAATTGTCGCTTGTCCAAATTCAACGACACCTGTAGTATTACTTGAGCCCAGTGCTGTTGCAGCATGAGCAGTTGATGTTGTACCTGCTGCAAAGAGCAGAGTAGCTGCGGCAAGAGTGCTTCCTGCAACCAATAATGTTTCTTTTTTCATTTATAAGTTCTCCTTTTAGGATTATTTTTATCAATAATAAACAAAGTTGTTAATCCACCAAGCAGTATGAAACCACTTAGTGAAAGTGAATCTGTAGAAGCTTCACCCGTTTTGGGAAGCTTTGTATTGACCTTAGGTGACTCTGGAACACTTCCTTTTGGAGGTGTAGGCGCCGTAGGTTCTGGTGCAGGAGGTTTTCCTGGACTAAATCCTACCACGCCTTGAGTCTTACTACTCCCCAAATCATCAGCATGATAAGGAGTTGCTATACTGCCAAGAGCAATACAAACAAGGATGAAAATGATTGCTTTTATTTTTTTCATCTATTCTCCTTATGTTATGGACTTGTTGGTGAGATTTGGTAAGACCAAGTCATTGTTCCTTGGTATTGTCCAGCAATTGCTGTCCCTGGAGTGACATGGAGATACATCCCCTTACCTGTAGTTCCAGCACCATTAGCATTTGCCCACGCATCATCTTTTGAAAGATTATCGTAGCCAAATCCTGCATATCCTTGGACAGTTTGCTGATTACTTATATCTGTATAGTTTCCTTTCGCGCCATTATAACCGACATCCCCTGTTAATTTTGATGCAGAGTTTGTGGTATTCGTCAGCGGAGTAGTCATCTGTACATTAAGCTGACTACCATTAGACCATTTACTAAATATAGTGTTATAAGTTTGCATATCTGCATCTGTCGTACTTGCCCGCTTGTAGATTGCAGTGGTCATAATAGGGCTACTAAAGTTTGTTTGGTACACACCAAAATCAAACTGAGTAGGCACTACCTGATAAGCTGCACCTTGTGGACTCATCACTGCAACTTCTGTGTTTGCAATTGTTCCAGTATCAATATCACCGTAGAGTGTTTGACCGTTCACAGTCGCTGAACTCAAGAAGTTAGAGTTGCTCGTTGTTTGCACAACGCCCGCCAAACCAGGTTCATTGATTCCTTGATTACCCATAAGAGCTGTCGCTCCTGTGAAGGTCAATACAGGATAACCCAATTGTTTTCCTTGATAGTAACCATTTTGATAGTAACTTGACTGATTTGATGGGTTGTTAGTAAACAGATTAGATAAATCTACACCATTTTGATTTTTGTAGTCACTAATAAATTGTGACAAGTTTGTTGTTGAAGTTGAGGTATCATTCAATACTGGTGCTGTACCAGTAGGATTCCATGTCAATGCACTTCCAGTATTTGCACTATAACCAGAAAGATTAAATTGACCTGTGTTCAGCGTGTATGGAGAAGTATAAGTTGCGATTCCCGATACGGTCAATTTTGCTAGAGAAGCAAGTACTGTTGTCTTAGGCAAAATCAAGTTTGAACCATCATTAAGCGTTGCATTACCAAATGTAGAGTAACTTGCACCATGATTGGCAGCAGTCGCTGTGGTCCCACCATTTAACAAACCAGCATTATTAAGCGTCAAGGCTACATTTTTGTTTAGATTAAACTGTGTGAAGCTTGTCATCTTATTTGCAGATATAGTCAAAGCATTTGTACCATCTCCAACATTAATCGTTGCTGTATTACCATTTAATGGCATACTATTTGTGAAATTGTCATTATCTCCACCAGCTGATACACTTGCGACTGAACTCAAAGCATTGATATTGATTGCTGTCGTTTGTGACAAACCTGTCAGTCCTGTCGGACTTGTCAAGCTACTAAAGTTATATGCTGTTGATAGTATCTTACCAGTCATCGCATTTCCTGCTGCATTGACTGTGATGGTATTACTTCCTAAGGTTGTATTAGCACCTGTAGATGCATCTCCGTAAATCATTACGTTGTTATTTAGCAGGCCAGTTTGTCCAGTTGTTATATTTACTGTCGTACTGTTCGTAGTACCCGACCCTACGCCACCAGTAGCTGTTAAAACACCTGTTCCCGAAAGAACTGTGCCACTCGGAAGAGCTTTAGTCTTCGCAGATGAACTCATTGAGAATTCTAGGTCTGTATTTCCTTTTACAGAACCATTATAAGCGCCTCCTGTAATAACTTTGCTTCCCGAAGCTGGACTACCAGTAAGGTCAGCATCTACCACGCTAACTACCGTATTTCCTTTTAGGACACTACCACCAATACCAACATAACCATAAGCTGAACCGTTGATATAACTCCCTGAAGCTAGACTCGCTTGTGCATTGCCAACCATGCCCATTGTAGACTGCCCAGCTGCAATAGCTTGACTATCAACTTGACCGTTATACACATCTAACTCAGCGTTGCCGAGCTGAGCAGCATCTAAATAACCACCACCAGCTGAAGTATTTGTAATACCAGCATTGACGACATTAAGTGAAGAACCATTTAGAATCCCACCATAATTTCCTCCGTAGATGCCGTAAGCTGCGACATTGTTTTGAATCACAGTTGCTTGACCTGTTTGGAAATAACCAAGTGGTCCACGACTTCCTGTACCACCACCACCAAATACTCTATATCCGGAGACATTAGATAGATTTGGATTTTGTGTTTCTGTGTAGGCATTCGTTCCTGTACTTGCATCCCCACTTGACCAGCCTGCAGCTGTTACCATACCTGAACCACCAACGGTTGAACCATTACTTGTCCCTAACTCAACAGTTGTGTTTCCTTTGATATATCCTAAGAAACCACCTCCGCGAGTATAAGCAGCTGTTGTATCTTCCAGAGCCGAACCGACTGTAGGTACCGATACGACACCACCTTGAACCCAAGTATAGGCGTTACCAAACATTGCTCCTACTTTTCCATCTGAACTTGCTGCAACATTTGCATCCGCTTGTGCTGAGCTCGTACCGTTAATAAAACTATTTACTTCTGCTTGAGTAGGAGAATAAGTATAGCTTGTATTGGTTGAGATACCTGATGATGGACCATACAGTCCATTAAAATGCATTCCAAACACACCCGTTAGAGAAATGATTCGACCTGTTGTAAAACCAGTCTTCACATAGTTAGTGACATTACCATAGATAATACCACTTGATAAGCCAGTCCCTTGACCAGCACCAGCATACGCTCGGTCATCTCCCCCAACAAATATCGCATCTCCTGACGTAAAGCCAGAAGTGTCAAAGTTATTGGAGATAGCGTCTGTTGTCGTCCCACTTGTTCCGATAGTGCCATAACGTCCACCACCGACATAATAGCCTTGACCATCGTACCAAGTTCCTTTACCAGTGATTGTGTTATAGACAGTCCCTGTGACCTTGTCGGTACCCGATGAATTGAATGTACCATAGAAAGTATCTAAACCTATTGGCACACTATTGTTTACAGTGGTGACGACATTGCCGTTGATTGTAGCGGCATTACCACCACCCCAGATGTTTTGGATATTTCCTGAACCTGTCGTTACACGAATGTCATTGTAAACACTTCCGTTAATCGTACCAGCATTAGAGCCTTCGTACCAATTGATTCCTCCTGAGCCAAAACCAACAATAGTTGCATGAGCATCACCAGTCAAGGTATTATTTGTTGAATCCATCCCTGCAAGAATCTGTGTCCCACAGTTTCCTGTTGATGCTACCCAAAGATTAGTTCCTGCTTGGCCTGCACCGTGGTTAACATTACCATCGGTACTTTGCCAATTGACATCACTATTTTTTGAGCCACCTACTAGGTTTAGAGTTGAAAGACACCAAGCGCCTCCTGCCATAGCAAATTTATTGCCTTGAGCATAGAGGGAAACTTTCCCTGCTCCAGCAGTATTAAACGCTGTACCAGCAGTCGTTGCCGTTGAAGATGTAAAGGTCAGGTTTCTAAAAACCGTGTTACATCCGAAATAAATTTCTGGTTCTGTATTTGTATCAACATTCGTTCCTTTTGGGAAAGTCAATGTATAGTTGGTACCAGTTGCCTGACTATTAGTAGAAGTCAACGGGTCAGCAGGATTGCTTATTAAAGTAATAGATTTTGCTCTCTTGTTCAATGCTTCAAAGTTATTAGAACCATTTGAGAATTGAGAGTTCCAATAGGCTGGTGCTGTTACATTTCCACCTATATACAGGATGTAGTCATAATTTGCATTATTATCTGTATAAATCTGTCCTGTTGCCGCATTCAACGAGCTAGATGCAATGCTGTAAGTTTTATAAACGGTTGCTGTTGCACCGTTTAGTGAACGAAGTAGCACAATTTGCGTTTTTTGCGCTGTACTGAGCAAGCTACTAATTGATTGCTGATAGCCAAATGTTGTTGGACTGGCTGCACTCACCATGGGAGTGGTTGGAAGACTTGGTCTTGCTGGTGCAGCGGTTGGTGTGATTGTTTGGGCAATCGCAACTCTAGGCTTAAAAATCTTTTCTACAGTTGCTTGCGAAACTTTTCCCTGTCCAACATCTTGATAAAGTATGCTAAAGTTTACAAAAGGTAGTATTGATACTATCATCAAGCACAACATACTCTTAAAAGCAAAGTGTTTTTTTCTGCCTTTTTTTCCAAATTTCAATGTTTTCATTTTTTTCTCACCTCCTTTCTAATTTTTTATTTTAATCGTTTATTTCAAATTTAACTCAATAGAAATATTTTTCTTAATACATACATAGGATAGCAATATAAATGACGTTTTTCAATCGTTTTTAGCGAGTTAGAGATTTCATTTTTTGCATATTTGCATGGATTTTCTGATTTTTCTTTGAAATAATGGTAATTTATCAAATAATGTAATTTTAAAGCGTTTTTATTTCTGTTTTCTGTATTTATAAAAAAAAGAGAACTCAAAATATGAGTTCTCTTTGCTTTGGAGCCCTGTTTAGTTTAGATGTGTCAGGAGAAGACTAATTTCATGCACTCCATTAGTGTTGTCACACCAACTACTTCGATATTTTCAGGGATTTCTATTCCTGATATTGAGTTTTTAGGGGCGTAAACTTTTTTAAAACCGAGCTTTGCTGCTTCATTAATTCGTTGCTCAATCCGAGTAACCCTACGAATTTCACCAGTCAGACCAATTTCGCCGATAAAACATTCACGCGCATCTGTCGATAGTTCTTTATAACTCGAAGCTACTGCGATAGCTACCGCAAGATCGATGGCAGGCTCATCTAATTTGACACCTCCAGCAGATTTAAGATAAGCATCTTGATTTTGCATGAGCAAACCTGCACGTTTTTCTAAAACTGCCATAATCAGACTTACGCGGTTAAAATCAAGTCCAGATGTCGTCCGTTTGGCATTACCAAACATCGTCGGTGTGGTCAAGGCTTGAATTTCTACCAAGATAGGTCGTGTCCCCTCAAGCGCACAAACAATCGCAGAGCCAGTTGAGCCTTCTAAGCGTTCTTCTAGAAAAACCTCCGAAGGATTATTGACCTCAATCAAACCATGGCCTTGCATCTCAAAAATCCCTATTTCATTGGTTGAGCCAAAACGGTTTTTTACTGCGCGCAAAATCCTAAAAGTGTTATTTCTTTCACCTTCAAAATATAAAACTGTATCTACCATATGCTCAAGCATCCGAGGGCCTGCAAGTTGTCCTTCTTTTGTGACGTGACCAACGATGAAAGTTGCAATATCATTGGTTTTAGCAATCTGCATCAGCTCTCCTGTCACTTCACGTACTTGACTTACTGACCCTTGTGTAGACTGTATCTCTGGTGTCATAATCGTCTGGATAGAGTCAATAATCAGAAAATTGGGTTTCAAATGTTCTATTTCTGAGCGAATAGACTGCATATTTGTTTCAGCATAAAGATAAAAATCTCTATCAATATCTCCAAGTCGCTCTGCTCGTAATTTAATCTGCTGAGCAGACTCTTCACCACTGACATACATGACACGGCCACGTGATGCCAACTGTGTGGATACTTGTAGAAGCAATGTTGATTTACCAATCCCTGGGTCTCCACCGATTAAGACTAAAGAACCTGGTACAACACCTCCACCAAGTACGCGATTAAACTCGTCTAAGTCTGTCTCGATTCTTGGTGTGTCAAAAAGTTCAACTTCATCTAGTTTCATCGGTTTTGAACGTTCACCAGTCATTGAAACTCTTTGATTTTTAACTTCTTGGACTTCAACTTCTTCAACAAATGAAGACCATTCTCCACAGTTTGGACACCGTCCAAGATATGTTGCCGATTTATAGCCACAATTTTGGCAAATAAAGGATGATTTTTTCTTAGCCATATTATGAGATGTGAGTTTCGTCCCAGAATTTTCTGATTCAACTTCTTAGCGAATAACCTGCATACAGAACGCTATCCAAACGGCAGAAATCTGATGTTTTGAGGTCAGATTTTTGCTAATCGATTTGAAATCAGGAAAATTAGAAAACTTTGATTTTATACTAGTTCACTTCTAAAAATGCACAGCAGTTTTAGTAGATGAACTGCAAATATACCGCCTTGCAACGAATGAAGGCGAACTAGTATAAACAAATGATAAACGAACTCAACTTCCTCCTTCTCCTAAATTTATATACGAAAAATTTTGTAAAATGTAACAAAAAAGCGGTTAAATCCGCTTGATTTTTAGTGCCACTGATGTGAATCGAACACACGACCTTCACCTTACCATGGTGCTGCTCTACCGACTGAGCTACAGCGGCTTGTTGTTGTATTGTATCTAATAAAATCAAAGTTTTTACCACTTTATCAGAAATATAGTAGAGCAGAGCGGTAAATTTGCTTCGCAAATTCTTATCCACCGATTGAAAGCGTGCTTTCAACTCTACCGACTGAGCTACAGCGGCTGTCGTATTGCATAGACTTCCACTATTGTATTGGAGTTACTCTTATAAAACTGATACCTGTCTATTTTATCAAATTTTGACAAAAAATCAACTCTAAAGTGATGTTGGATAATGTTCTACCAGCGCTGACAGATAATCTCTAAATGCTTTTTCAAAGGGAGAGTCGGCAATAATTTTTGCTTTGTTTCCTAGAGATAAAATCTGTTGGAAACTTGTTTCTTTTAGGGGAAGTGTTATGGTAATTTCAAAATTTTGATTGTCTTTTCGTATGATTTCTTTTTGACCGAGCCAGTCAACTACTTTTTCACGGAGACTCTTGTCAAAGACAATTTTGACTTTAAATAATGGAGTTGCCTGTAAAAAATCATCTTTCACAATGTCAACTTTTGGCACTTCACGGGCTTCAAAATGCAATTTTAGAACCTTTACATTCATCATTCGAGATAACTTAAAATTTCTAAAAGCTTTCCTAGAATCATCATAAGCGTGTAAATACCAATGGTCAACTTTGAAGAAAATATTGGTCGGCTCTACTTCACGCTGGCTTTCATTTCCAGCTGCATCAATATATGAAAATCCTACACGCTGATAGTTCTGTATGGCGTCCGCCAAGCATTGAGTTAAATCACGTAGTTCATCATGCGCTGTCATATTTCCTTGCCAATCAAAAAATATTTGTTGATTTTCTTGATCAATCATACTCGATATTTTTTCCAATGTCGCTGTTATCTTATCATTGGAAATTTGCTGATGAACGCTTGACAAAGCAAGTAAAATATTTTGTAAATCATTCGTTGATAAGAGATGTTTATCCAACTTATACGAATTTTCTAATGTCAATCCTCCATATCGTCCTTGCTTGAGGTAAACTGGAATACCTGCTAGATTCAAGGATTCAACATCGCGGTAAATCGTCTTTTTTGAGACTTCAAAACGCATCGCAAATTCGGTTGCTGAGACTGTTTCTCGCGAAAGTAATGTTAACAAAATTTCGATGAGTCGAGAGATTTTCAAAATAATTTCCTTTAATTTTTATAGTGGACAGTATGATGTCTAGTTTGCTAAGTTATAATGATTATATCAAAAGAAAAGAGGAAATACAAAATGACTTTTACAATCGAACACAAAGATGCACTGACACTTCATGGCTGGACCGTCAAATTTGACGGAATTTCTTTGGCGACTTGGGAAACCATTGACGAAGTTCGCAGATTAAAGAGTGAACATTTTATTAACCTTGCGAAAACTGAAAATCTTCCAGAAAAAATAGCGAATAGTCTGGACGGATTTGGTTATGCAATCGGTGAAAACCGGACAGACGGATTTTATTATTTCGCTGGTGTCAATAGCGCTATTCAAGCACCTGACTTTTTCGAGCTACCAGAGAGCGACTATGTCATTCTTACGGCTAAAGGGGGAGATTCGAGAACTCTTTTTGACCGATTAAATACTGAACTTTTTGCAGATGTCTTACCTCAGCTTAAAGATACTTATGACTTCATAGATGGATTTGTGGTTGAAGTCATCACTGCTGGAGTTCCTCTTGATGCTGAAGTCGAACTAAGATTTCCTGTCAGTAAAAAATAACGATGGACAGCGAAGCAACAAAGTTGCGCAGCCCGTTCGCAGAACAGCGTGCGAAACACGTAGCACCCGTAGCGAGCATCGACAGCCTTTTTATCAAACTCTTTAGCGACTAGATAAAAATGTTTATCGCGCAGCCCAAAGGGCGGAGATAACACGCACTTGCTAAGTTAAATAAATTCCTGTCAGTATACTGACAGGAATTTTTCTGATAAAAAAAACACTTCTCAGTGTTATTTCTTTTATAAAATCAAATTGAGTGCGTCGCCTAACTGGTAACAGCTAGGCGACTAGAGCTAGACTATAAGCAAGGCTGACGCGAAAGAGAGTCCATTACAACTCAACACATGCGCCCACAGAACCCTCGCCAACATCATCACACTCAATAGGTTTTAACTACAAATCAAAGTCATGTTTAATTAAACAAGTTCGATAATTGCCATAGGTGCAGCATCACCACGACGTGGTTCAACTTTAAGGATACGAGTGTAACCACCGTTGCGTCCTTCATAACGAGGTGCAAGGTCGCTGAACAATTTTTGAAGTGCAGTTGGGAAAGTTTCAGTTTCTTCGTTGAAATCTTTGATTGCGATTTCGTTACGTACGTAAGCTGCTGCTTGACGACGTGCAGAAAGGTCACCTTTTTTACCAAGCGTAATCATTTTTTCTACTGTACGACGAACTTCTTTAGCGCGCGCTTCAGTTGTAACAATTGTTTCGTTGATAATCAAATCTGTTGTCAAATCACGAAGCATAGCTTTACGTTGTGAAGATGTACGTCCAAGTTTACGATTGCTCATTTTTTTCCTCCTGTATTATTTTCTTTTTTTAAGGGAAAGTCCCAATTCAGTCAATTTAACTTTGACTTCTTCTACCGATTTGTGACCGAGGTTCTTGACTTTAATCATGTCAGCTTCGCTCATTTCAACAATATCAGCAACTGTATTGATACCGGCACGTTTCAAACCATTGTAAGCACGAACTGAGAAGTCCATTTCTTCGATGATTTTATCAAGTACACGTTCTGTTTTCACTTCGTCTTTAACAACAAGTGTTTCAGCCTCAGCAGCAACTTCTGACAAATCAACAAACAGATTCAAGTGGTCTGTCAAGATTTTTGCAGAAAGTGACAAAGCTTCGTCAGCAACGATGGTACCGTTAGTAGTAATTTCAAGCGTTAATTTATCGTAGCTAGAATCTCCACCAACACGGGCAGGTTCTACTTGATAGTTTACTTTACTTACTGGCGTGTAAATTGAGTCTACAGCAATAGTGCCGATTGGCGCTCCGTCAACTTTATTTTCGTCAGCAGGAACATAGCCATAACCCTTTTTAACAGTCATTACAGCACGCATTGAGTGACCTTCAGCGATAGAGAACAAGTAATGGTCTTTATTGACAATTTCAATGTCGCTATCTGTTAAGATATCACCAGCAGTAACAGTCATAGGACCAGTCACGTCAAGTTCGATTTGTTTTTCAGATTCCACGTAAGATTTGATAGCAATTCCTTTAATCGCAAGAACGATTTGGATAACATCTTCACGTACGCCAGGGATTGTTGCGAATTCGTGTTGAACACCTTCAATTTGAATTGAAGTCACAGCAGCACCAGGAAGTGATGACAAAAGAACACGACGAAGAGAGTTGCCTAAAGTTGTACCGTAGCCACGTTCAAGTGGTTCAACAACAAACTTACCGTAATTTTCTGATTCGTCAAATTTAGTAATTTTTGGTTTTTCAAACTCAATCATGTATGTATTCTCCTCTAAAGCGAAAAGTGATTAGTGACAAGAGTGACTAATTATACACGACGACGTTTTGGAGGACGTGCACCATTGTGAGGTACAGGAGTCACATCACTGATAGATGTCACATTGAGACCAGCTGCAGCAAGTGCGCGGATAGCTGATTCACGACCTGAACCAGGACCTTTAACAGTAACAGAAACAGTTTTCAAACCTTGTTCTTGGGCAGCTTTAGCAGCAGCTTCTGAGGCCATTTGAGCGGCGAAAGGTGTAGATTTTTTAGAACCTTTGAAACCAAGAGCACCAGCTGAAGACCATGCAAGGGCGTTACCATGAACGTCTGTGATCATAACGATTGTGTTATTGAAAGTTGATTGGATATGAACAATCCCTGATTCAATATTCTTTTTAACACGACGTTTACGTGTAATTTTTGCCATTTTAACTCCTTTCTATTTAATTATTTTTTCTTACCTGCGATTGCTTTAGCAGGACCTTTACGTGTACGAGCATTGTTCTTCGTGTTTTGTCCACGTGTAGGAAGTCCACGACGGTGACGCATACCACGGTATGAACCAATTTCCATCAAACGTTTGATGTTAAGAGAAACTTCACGACGAAGGTCACCTTCAAGTTTCAATCCATCAAGTTCACGACGAATTGCATCTTCTTGGTCTGATGTCAAATCTTTTGTACGGATATCTTCTGAAACTCCTGCAGCTGCAAGAACTTTTTGAGATGTTTTGAGTCCAACACCATAAACGTAAGTCAATGAAATAACGATACGTTTTTCGTTTGGAATATCAACTCCAGCAAAACGAGCCATATTTTTCTATTTCCTTTCTATCCCTGACGTTGTTTGTGTTTTGGATTTACAGGGCAAATTACCATAACACGACCGTTACGACGAATAACTTTACAGTATTCGCAAATTGGTTTAACAGATGGTCTTACTTTCATTGTGTCTTCCTTTCTATAGGTTACTGTGCAAATGCACTCAATGAAGTGTCCGAATTACTTAAAGCGGTAAGTAATCCGTCCGCGTGTCAAATCGTATGGTGACAGTTCAACTTGAACCTTATCTCCAGGCAAGATACGGATATAATTCTTACGAATTTTTCCTGAAATCGTCGCCAAGACTTGGTGACCATTTTCGAGTTCAACAGTGAACATTGCATTCGGCATAGTGTCAACGACTTTGCCGTCTACTTCGATTACATCATCTTTTGCCAAGCAAAAGTACCTCCTTAAAAATTTCCCGAAAGATACAAATGTATCTAAAAGTCGGACTAGTGTATTTTATCATTTTTGAGCGGGAAATGCAAGCTTTCATCCTGAAAAAACCTTTATTTTTCTAGTTTTGCCCTCTCCTCTCCTTCTTATTCCTTTCATTTTAGTCCATGACAATGTTTTCGGGTGTTCCTATATCACTGACAGTCTTATTAAAACTATAAAAAATCCGTCAGTATACTGACAGATTATTGATTTTGATACTTTTTGATGAAAATCTTGGCAAAATCGGCTACTTTGACTTTTCCAAGATGATAATCAGAATTTTTTATCGCTTTATAAAACTGTTCTGGATTTTGTTGTACACGATTGAGTTGAGCAAAACCTGCGACATTACTTTCCGAAAAACCCGATTTACGCATCGTATCTTCCACAGTCTCAATAGCCACTTGCTGATAAGTAACCTCAAGACCCACTGTGCGTAATGCCTGAATCCAGTCATTTCCAGTTACCCAGTCACTGACAACATATTGCACGCTCTTGTCAATAAATGCTTGTGTCAGGCTTTCACAAACGACATCTGCGATATCCGTAGGATAAACCCAAGCCCGTACTGTATCAATCGCTACTGGCTCAAAAATGGTTTGAGAGGCTTTGATTGTCGCCAGTTCACTAAAAAGATTAGTATAAAAACCGACAGGACGAATATGGCGTACATTGACACCTTCAAGTGCATTTAAGGCTTCTTCTATGAAATGATAACTATAGAGTATCCCTGCTTCCTTGACATCAGCACCAACTGAGCTGAGGTTAACAACTTTTTTTACACCCGAAATTTTTACAGCTTGACTATAAATTTCTCCTAGAATTTGTGCATCTTTTGCCATATCTTGAGTTGGAGTTCCACCAGAAACCATGAGATAAACGACATCACTTCCTTTGAAAGTATTAATCAGAAATTCTAAATCTCGATTTGAACCTATGGCTGCATGAGCGTCCATTTTCTCAATTTCAGCAGCCCTATCAGCTTTAGAAGAGATGACAGTAACTTCATGTCCTTCTGCTATCAGTCTTGGAATATAGTGCTGATTGATATTACCAAGTGAGCCTAAAAGAGTGATTTTCATAATGTAATGATGACCTTTCCATGTGCATGGCGACTAGCTTGTAACTCAACGGCCACCTGATAATCAGTAAGGTCAAACTTTCCTGCGAGCGGTACTTTTAACTCTCCCGAAATAATATATTTTAAAATATGTGCCATATCCTCTTTTGTGCCAGCTCCTCCCGTTGCACGAGCAATTCCTGCTGGAGGTTCCGGCATCATGATAATCGTAGACATTTTTTCTGGTTTAATCCCAAGAGCAAGTCCAACTTCTAGCGTATCATGGCTAAATAAATCCGTCACAGCTGTGATATTAATATTTTTCAAACTTTCTAGCAATCTATCCCCGTACTCAACAGGTTCTGCGCCCAAGCTACGTAAATAATCAAAAGTAGTATTAGAGCTTGTCCCTATGACTTTTGCACCAGCTAACTTTGCAAGTTGTACAGCAAATGTACCCACACCACCAGCTGCACCGCCAATAAGTAAAGTATCACTGGCTTGCAAGTCCAAAGTTCGTAGCGCAACAGCTGCTGTCAAACCACAAACTCCCAAAGTCGCTGCAATCTCATCTGAAATTTCGTTAGGTGTATGAAATAAACGATTTTCTGTTTCAACTTTATCATTTACCAAAATATATTCAGCTGCAGCCCCTTTATACGTTGTGCCAAACACACGGTCTCCAACCTTATAATTTTCAATATGCGTTCCTACTTTTTCGACGACACCTGCAAAATCATAAGCAAAAGTTGCAGGCAATTGTACGCCAAATTGTGCGCCCATCTGAGGGTACCTCATAATCAACCAATCCATTGGATTGAGACCAACTGTGGTAACTCGAATGCGCACTTCATCCATAGATGGCTCAGGAATCGGTTGTTCCACTATTTTTAAAACATCTTTTGCTTCTCCAAATTTTGTGTATTGTAAAGCTTTCATTTAATTTCCTCCTGTTCTAATACTGTTTGACTGTTAAACCTACGACTTAACAGTCAAAGTTTGCGACTACACTTTTCTCTTACGTTGCAAGGCACGCACTTTGTGCGCCGTTCTGCGAAGGTCTACGTTTGTTTCACTAGCTACGCTGTCCGTTTGATTGCCATTTGGCGTTGCCTCTATTCTTGTCACTTTAGTGACTTAGAGATAGAGGACAAATGTTCATCGGCGCTTTAGTGCCTTACAGCCAATGGACAGGCGTGCCAGCAAGCAAAGCTTGCAAGAGCAAAAAGCAGCATGGTTACAGTTCATCTAATAATTTTACTGCGTAAAATTAAAACTGAACTAGTATAAAGAGCCTCTATTGCGACTTCTTGTAGCAGATAGTAATCTTAACCAACCGTTTTACCTTATTAGCATAATCAGGCTAGTCTGTGTTATAATAATGTCAGTAACTGACATCTCGAATTTAGTATAAGCTTATTAAAAAGATTTGTCAAGGAAAATGTCACAAACTGACATTTCATAATTTAAAAGTTTTGGAAGAAGAAAATGAAAAGCAAAGAAAAGTTACAAATTGCAGCCACTAAACTATTTATGGAAAAAGGTTACGAAAATACGACTGTACAAGAAATTTCGTCTTTAGCTGGTGTCACTGAACGCACCTTTTTTCGTCAATTCAAGGACAAATCTGATGTTCTTTTCGACTCAGAAAATCATTTAGGCAAACAAGTAGCAAGCTACATTTCAGAATATTCTTCAGATACCTTAAATCCGCTAAAGCTTGCTGTTTCAGGTTTTGCAGCAACTACTCTTTTCGATAAAAACAGAGAACGCGCACTTTCACGCACTCAGATTGTTAATTCACATCCTGACCTTATAGAACGTGAATTATTAAAAGCTCAGACTTTAATTGCATCCGTAGAAAATGCACTAAGCCCTCACTTTGACAGCTCACTTTCCGCTCTATCAGCAAGATTTTCAGTAGAAATCTTTCATCTTGCATTTGTTAAATGGACTCATGAGAAAGATAAAAAGTTCTCAGAACAGATCTGGGGTGTCTATGATACTTACAAAAAATTAATTGAACTTCCATAAGTACTGACAAACTAAAAAGTTACTGACAGAATTTCTGTCAGTAACTTTTTTTGATTAACCGAGTACAGATTTAATATCTTCTGTAACCTTGTTGATTTCTTGTTCACCTTTGATGTCTTTAACAAGACCAAGTTCAAGGTAATGTTCAATGATTGGTGCAGATTCTTTGATGTTAACATCCAAACGATTTTTAACTGTTTCAGGAACATCATCAGCACGCTGATAAAGGTCATGACTGCCACAAACATCACAAGTTCCTTCAACTTTCGTTGGATTAAAGATTTTATGATAAGTCGCTCCACAGTTACGACAAATATAACGTCCGCTCAGTCGATCCACAAGAATATCTGGATTGACCACAATATTGACTACAGCATCAAGCTTGATACCCAATTCCACAAGCATTTTATCAAGTGCATGGGCTTGATCAATTGTGCGAGGGTAACCATCGAGTAAGAATCCTGAAGCTTTGATATCATCTTGTCCTAAACGTTCTTTAACAATTCCATTTGTCACTTCATCAGGAACTAACTCACCTTTATCAATGAATGATTTAGCAAGCTTCCCCATTTCAGTCTCATTTTTCATCGCTGCACGGAACATATCTCCTGTTGAAATATGATTTACACCATAATTTTTGACGATAAATTCTGCTTGAGTTCCTTTGCCAGCTCCCGGAAGTCCCATAATTAACAAATTCATTTTGCTTTCTCCTAATTTTTTCTGTCAGCACTAACAGAAAATTTCTGTATTTTCACTTTTTAATTTTAGCGTATTTTTAGTAAAAAATAAAGAAAAATCTTGCTTTACGCAAGATTTTTATTTCACTTCTAGTGGATTATCCATAAATCCTGTATATTTCCGCTTGAGCAAGTAACCTTCGAGCTGCTTGACAGCTTGGATAGCCACCTGAATCAAAATCAGTAATGATGTCCCACCAAGTGCAACGATTTTAGGAAGTCCCCAAATATTTTGCGCCGCAATTGGAATAATAGAAATCAAACCGAGGAAGAGTGCACCAACCGTTGATAAACGCATCAACAAGCGTGACACATACTTTTCAGTTCCTTTACCTGGACGTACTGATGGGATATAAGAACCTTGTTTCTGAAGGTTTTCTGCCATCTTTTCAGGATTAACCTGTACGAACGAATAGAAGAAAGTGAAAAGAACAATCAGGAGAGCATAGAAAAGCATTCCCGTCCAAGTTGTATACGACAAGGCGTTTTGAAGTGTTGCAAGCCAACCAACATTATCACCATTTGCACGTTGTAAAAACTGCAAAATGGTCGCTGGAGCTGTAGTGATAGAACCAGCAAAGATAACTGGAATAACTCCTGCTGGATTGACACGAAGTGGTAAATAAGAACTTGTAGGTGCCCCTTGAGTCAACTTCGTATATTGAATAGGAACTTTGCGTTCCGCTTGTTGTACGAAAGTTGTCACATAAATAATAACAATCGCTGCAAGAATCAAGCCGATTACGAAAAGCCAAGACATAGGAATTTCTGATGGACGCACATTTTGGAATTTTTCTGTATAAACAGATTGTACCGCTGACGGAATACCAGAAACAATCCCCGCAAAGATAATTACAGAGACTCCTGAACCAAATCCTTTTTCATTGATTTGTTCACCCATCCAAGTTACAACCATTGACCCTGTGGTCAAAATGGCCCCAATCATCAAATAACTTTGCAAATTTGGATTCTCAACAATATTGAGTGAGCTCATCGCTTGAAAACCAGCAGTGATACCAATAGATTGTGCCATAGCAAGCACTAAGGTAATATAACGCGTTGCTTGATTCAGCTTACGACGTCCAATCTCTCCTTGTTTTGACCACTCCACAAATTTCGGTAAAATATCCATTTGTAAAAGTTGAACGATAATAGATGCTGTAATATAAGGCGAAACTCCCATCGCGAAAAGCGAGTAGTTTTGCATCGCATTACCAGACACCAAATTCATCATGTTCAAAAACGGAAGATTACTGATTTCTGTCAAGTTTTGTACGTTGACACCAGGCACTGTAATATGTGCCCCTAATCGAAAGACAAAAAGGATGAAAATCGTAAAGAGGATTCTTGCTCGGACGTCTTTAACCTTAAAGGCTTCCTTAAGTGTTTTAAAAAACATAAAACCTCCTTAAAGCGTTTTAATTGTAAATAGACAATAAGCGGCTGAAAATCAACCGCCAATTGAATAGATTAAGCTTCTTCTACAGAACCACCGTTTGCTTCGATTGCAGCTTTTGCAGCAGCAGATACTTTAGCAACTTTAACTGTGAGGTTTTTAACTGTCAATTCGCCGTTCGCAAGAACTTTAACACCAGATTTAACATCTTTAACAATTTTAGCAGCTACAAGAGTTTCAGCTGAAACAGTAGCTCCATCTTCAAGACGGTTCAAAGTTTCAAGATTAACAATAGCATACTCTTTGCGGTTAACGTTCAAGAAACCACGTTTTGGCATACGACGGAATAATGGAGTTTGTCCACCTTCAAAACCAGGACGAACACCACCACCTGAACGAGATTTTTGACCTTTTTGTCCACGACCAGATGTTTTACCATTACCTGATGATGTACCACGACCTACACGATTACGTACTTTACGGCTACCTTCGGCAGCTTTCAATGAATGAAGTTCCATTTTTTCTCCTTATTTTGTACCTTGCTGTCGCCCATTCTACATGTAAGGAACGTGTAAAATGAACTCGCCGATACTTTAACTATATATTTCATCCGAATGTCGGACTATACTATTCTACTAAAATTACAATAAAATAGCAAATAATTTCAAAAAAATCTGCCACAAGGACAGACTTCTATTTCTTTTAATTAAGCTTCTTCAACTTTTACTAAGTGAGAGATTGAATTTACCATACCACGAATTGCAGCTGATTCTTCTTTCACTACTGAGCTGTTGAGTTTACCAAGACCGAGTGCTTTTACAGTTTTGCGTTGAGCAGGGATACGGCCGATTGGTGAATTTACCAAAGTAATTTTAATTTGAGCCATTTTTTCCTCCTTATGCTAAATCTGATACTGATTTACCGCGCAATGCAGCAACTTCTTCAGCACGTTTCAATTGTTTCAAACCATCAACTGTTGCACGAACAACATTAATTGGTGTATTTGAACCCAATGATTTAGTTGTAACGTCAGCAATACCAGCAAGTTCGAGTACGGCACGTACAGAACCACCAGCTGCAACACCTGAACCTTCTACAGCAGGTTTAAGGAGGATTTTACCACCACCGAATACGCCAAGCGCTTCGTGAGGGAGTGTAGTACCTACCATAGGAACTGTAATAAGGTTTTTCTTAGCTGCTTCAATTGCTTTACGGATTGCTTCTGGAACTTCTTGAGCTTTACCTGTACCGAAACCAACACGTCCGTTACGGTCACCAACAACTACAAGCGCTGCAAAGCGGAGACGACGTCCACCTTTAACAACTTTAGTAACACGGTTGATTCCAACAACGCGTTCTTCGAATTCTTTAACTTCTTCGTTTCTAGCCATTTTAATGATTACCCCTTTCCTTAGAATTTCAATCCAGCTTCACGAGCTGCTGTAGCAAGCGCTGCAACACGCCCATGATAGAGGTAACCACCGCGATCGAAGACAACTGCTTCAACGCCTTTAGCTTTTGCAGCTTCAGCAACGAGTTTACCAACTTCTGCGGCTTGTTCAGTTTTAGTTCCTGACAATTTGAGTGATGAAGCTGAAGCAAGTGTAACACCTGCTACGTCATCAATAACTTGTGCATAGATGTTTGTGTTAGAACGGAAAACGTTCAAACGTGGAGTTTCAGCGGTACCTGAAATTTTTCCGCGAACGCGAATATGGCGTTTTTGGCGGAGTTTGTTTTTATCTGGTTTAGAAATCACAATTCTACCTCTTTAAAATTTTTAAATTTCGATAGTTTTTGCCATCGATTTTCTTGCCTATATATAAGCAAGCGGGGAGTTTTTGTCTGTCTAATTTAGGTTAGCATTGACAAAATCTTGGCACGACCCATATGTGTGTCCCACCAACTACGGATTATAATCTCAAAAAGATTATTTACCAGTTTTACCTTCTTTACGACGTACAAATTCGCCAACATAACGAATCCCTTTACCTTTATAAGGTTCTGGAGCACGACGACTACGTACATAAGCTGCCATTTGGCCAACAGCTTCTTTGCTGACACCTTCAACAACGATAGAAGTTGGACTAGCAACAACAAACTTGATACCTGCTGGAGCTTCGATTTCATCTGGATGTGATTTACCAACTGAAAGAACAAGTTTAGTTCCTTGAAGTTGTGCACGATATCCGACCCCAATCATTTCAAGGGCTTTAGAGAAACCTTCAGAAACACCAGTGACCATATTATTGAAAAGGGCACGAGTTGTACCATGAATTGTTTTCATTTCTTTGCTGTCATCAGGACGAGTGAAAGTTGCTTCATTACCTTCAATATTCAACTTGATGTTTTCATTGAAAGTACGTGTCAATTCACCTTTAGGACCTTTAACAGTTACTGTAGCGCCGTTTTGTTCAACTGTAACACCAGCTAGGATAACAACGACTTTGTTACCAATACGTGACATGTTTTTTCTCCTGTTAGATTATCAGATTGCTAAGCAATCAGTTTTCACGGGTTTTAAATCAAATTAGACTTAAAAATTTTCTGTCAGTGCTGACAATAAATCTGTCAGTGCTGACAAATGCAACAATTACCAGATGTAGGCAATTACTTCACCACCAACATTATTTTGACGGGCAACTTTATCTGTTACGACACCAGTAGATGTTGAGATGATAGCTGTACCAAGTCCGTTAAGAACTTTAGGAACATCGTCAGATTTCACATAAACGCGAAGACCTGGTTTTGAGATACGTTTCAAGTTTGTGATAACTTTTTCGCCATTTTTACCGTATTTAAGGAAAACACGAATTACGCCTTGTTTGTTATCTTCAACGTATTCAACGTCTTTCACATAACCTTCAGCTTTGAGGATTTCAGCGATTTGACGTTTAATCTTGCTTGCAGGTGCTTCTACAACATCGAATTTACGCATATTAGCGTTACGAATACGAGTGAGGAAATCTGCGATTGGGTCAGTCATTACCATAATGTAATTTCTCCTTATTTGTAGTTTGGGTGTGTTCAATCCCACTTTCAAATTAATGAGGTCTTTTTCATAAAAAGACCGAACTTAATTAGTATAGCAAAACTTCCGCACCATGTCAACACTTTTCTTTACAATGTTTTCGGGTGTGTCATAGTTTTTTTTATAAAAAAATACTGACAGAATTTCTGTCAGTAACTTTCATCATAGCTTACGAATTCGGACTTTTTGTATCATTACTTATCTTGTAAAAAAAATGACATTGGGTTAGTATCAAATATTTCCAAACCCTCATCATCTGAAGTTATTGCAAATCTATCTTTTGTCCTATCTGTTTTATCCGTTTGTGAAGAATTTGCAAAAGTTGGCGAGCTGTTAGCCGTAGCAAACAAGAAGCCCATATGTTTCCCAAGATTCACAGCACCGGCAATAATAACCCCATTCTTTAATTGTGGTCCAGATATAACTCTTTGATATTCTGAACTAAAAATGATGGTACCATTTTTCAGAACAGCTTTACCACTTCCGTCAGTAGTTTGCCATGTTCCGTTTAAAGAAGAGTAGTTACCTGCAAGAATTTGTGAACTATTAGCAGCCTCATACTGACTAGTTGAACTTGGACTTATACTTGAAGATTGTGAACTACTGCTTGGGAGACTTGCCTTTCTTTTTGTGCTTTGTGACGAACTAGAATGGTCAGTTTTTTTACTTTCTTTACTCCCACTACTACAAGCTGTTAAAGTCGCTAAAGCTCCTAAAAAAATTACAGAAACTGTTACATACTTTTTGATTTTAACAAATTTCTTTTCCATAAATTTCTCCTATTCTTCAGCTATTATAGCAAATTATTACTCTTATTTCACTTCCTAGAAAACGCTTTCTTCATCATAAGCATTCTATGATACAAAAAAATTACTGACAGAAATTCTGTCAGTAATTTTTATTCGTTACACGATAATTAACAAATTACCATGATGCTTTTTTAACGCCTGGCAATTGACCTTTGTAAGCCAATTCGCGAAGACAGATACGGCAAAGTTTAAATTTGCGGTAAACTGAATGTGGACGTCCGCAGCGTTCGCAACGAGTATAAGCTTGCGTTGAGAATTTTGCAGGGCGTTGGTTTTTAACAACCATAGATTTCTTAGCCATTTATGTATTCTCCCTATCTTATTTAGCGAACGGCATGCCAAGTTTAGCAAGCAATTCATGTGATTCTTCGTCAGAGTTAGCAGTTGTAACGATAACAATATCGAGACCACGTACTTTATCAACATCATCATAGTTGATTTCTGGGAAAATCAATTGTTCCTTCACACCAAGTGTGTAGTTACCACGTCCGTCAAATGCTTTATTTGACACACCATGGAAGTCACGTACACGTGGAAGTGAAACAGTAACCAATTTATCCAAAAATTCGAACATACGTTCGCCGCGAAGTGTTACTTTCGCACCGATAGGCATTCCTTCACGAAGGCGGAAAGCAGCGATTGATTTCTTAGCTTTAGTGATGAGTGGCTTTTGACCAGAAATAAGCGCAAGTTCTGCAACTGCTTTATCAAGGTTTTTAGAGTTATTTACAGCATCTCCAACACCCATGTTGAGCACGATTTTATCAACTTTTGGCACTGCCATAATAGAAGTGTAGCCGAATTTTTCAGTCAACGCTGGTACTACTTCGTTAGTATATTTTTCTTTCAAACGATTAGTCATTATTCTTTCTCCTTCCCTTCTTAATCCAGGATTTCGCCTGATTTTTTGTTGAAACGAACTTTTTTGCCGTCAACTTCTTTGTAACCTACACGACCAGCAACACCATTTTTATCAAGTACTTGTACGTTAGAAACGTGGATAGGTGCTTCAATTTCAAGAATTGCGCCATTAGGATTTACAGCGTTAGGTTTTTGGTGTTTCTTCATGATAGCAACACCTTCAACAACGACTTTATTCAATTTTGGCAAAGCTTTGAGGACTTTACCAGTAGTTCCGCGGTCTTTACCTGCGATAACTTTAACTGTATCACCAGTTTTTACAAACATGTCTACTTCCTTTCTTACGCCCAAAGGGCACCCTGAAAATACTTTTTCAGGGGACTATTCTGTTAATAATAACAGTAAAATATGATTCTGTCAATGAAAACTTTCGACAAAATCATATTACTATGATGCTTTATGACAAATGTATAAAACTTCGTTTTATTTTAAAGTACTTCTGGAGCAAGTGACACAATTTTCATGTATCCGCCTTCGCGGAGTTCACGTGCAACTGGACCAAAGATACGAGTTCCGCGAGGAGTTTTATCATCACGGATGAGCACTGCTGCATTTTCATCAAATTTGATGTATGAACCGTCAGGACGTTTTGCACCAGATTTAGTACGAACGATGACTGCTTTTACAACATCACCTTTTTTAACTGCTCCACCAGGGGCAGCTGATTTAACTGTAGCTACAATGATATCACCGATACCAGCGAACTTACGTGATGAACCACCGAGAACACGGATAGTCAAAAGTTCTTTAGCACCTGAGTTATCTGCAACTTTCAAACGAGATTCTGTTTGAATCATGCTATATTCCTCCTAGTTTTGCTTAGATAATAACTGCTTCTTCAACGATTTCTACAAGACGGAAATGTTTGTCTTTAGACAAAGGACGAGTTTCCATGATACGAACGATGTCGCCAGTCTTTGCAGAGTTGTTTTCGTCGTGAGCTTTATATTTTTTAGAGTAATTGATACGTTTACCATAGACAGGGTGGTTACGCTTAGTTTCTACGACAACTGTGATAGTTTTATCCATTTTGTCTGAAACCACGCGGCCTTGATAAACTTTACGTTGATTGCGTTCCATTTATATTTCTCCTGACCTATTATTTGTTCAATTCAGCTTGCACAGTTTTTACACGTGCAATTGTTTTCTTGACTTCATCAAGTTTCGCTGTGTTTTCGAGACGACCAGCTGCTGCTTGGAAACGAAGATCAAACAATTCTTTTTTCAATTCTGCTTCGCGAGTAGCCAATTCTTCAACTGACAAAGCGCGCAAGTCTTTAAGAAGTGATTTAGTTTCGCTTAATTTCATTACGCTTCACCTCGTTTCACAAATTTAGTTTTAACAGGAAGTTTATGTGAAGCAAGACGTAACGCTTCACGAGCGACTTCTTCACTTACGCCACCCAATTCAAACATGACAACGCCACGTTTAACTGGAGCAACCCAACCTTCAGGAGCACCTTTCCCTGAACCCATACGAACACCAATAGCTTTGGCAGTGTATGATTTGTGAGGGAAGATTTTAATCCAAACTTGACCGTTACGTTTCATGTAACGAGTCATAGCAATACGAGCTGCTTCAATTTGACGGTTTGTAATCCAGTGTGAAGTAGTCGCTTGAAGACCAAATTCACCGAATGATACAGTATCGCCACCTTTAGCATAACCACGCATTTTACCGCGGAATTCACGACGGTGTTTTACACGTTTTGGTACTAACATGGATTATTTTTCTCCTTTCACAGATTTTTTAGTAGGGAGAACTTCACCACGGTAAATCCAAACTTTAACACCAAGTTTACCATAAGTTGTGTCTGCTTCTTCCCAAGCGTAGTCGATATCCGCACGGAGTGTGTGGAGTGGAACTGTACCTTCTGAATATCCTTCAGCACGGGCGATGTCAGCACCATTTAGACGACCAGAAACTTGAGTTTTAATCCCTTTTGCACCAGCGCGCATTGCACGTTGGATAGCTTGTTTTTGAGCACGACGGAAAGCGATACGCGCTTCAAGTTGTTTAGCAATTCCTTCACCAACAAGATGAGCGTCCAAATCAGGTTTTTTGATTTCAACAATGTTGATGTGAACTTGTTTACCAGTCAAAGCATTAAGTTCTGCACGAAGTGCATCAACGTTGCTTCCTGATTTACCGATAACCATACCCGGTTTAGCAGTATGCAAAGTTACGATAACTTTGTTAATTGCACGTTCAGTTTCAATCAATGATACTGAAGCATCTGCAAGTTTAGTTTGGATAAGTTGACGAATTGCCAAGTCTTCGTGAAGGTAATCCGCATATTCTTTTTCAGCATACCATTTGGCATCCCAATCGCGAATAACGCCAACACGCATACCAATTGGATGTACTTTTTGACCCACGTTTTTACCTCCTTATTCTTTCTCAGCTACAACTACAGTGATGTGAGCTGTACGTTTGTTAATTGGTGAAGCTGAACCTTTTGCACGTGGACGGAAACGTTTCATCGTTGGTCCTTCGTTAACAAAAGTTTCACTAACTACCAAGTTAGCTTTTTCAAGACCAAAGTTGTTTTCTGCATTAGCGATAGCTGAGTTCAAAACTTTCTCAACTTCTACAGCAGCTTTAGTCGGTGTAAATTTCAAGATTGCAATTGCATCTGCAACACGTTTCCCGCGGATAAGATCGATAACAAGACGAGTCTTACGAGGTGAAACGCGAACTGTTTTTGCAGTTGCTTTAGCTGAAGTAATTTCTGCCATTTTTTTCTCCTCCTATTAGCGACGTGTTTTCTTGTCGTCAGCAGCATGACCACGGTAAGTACGAGTTGGTGCGAATTCACCAAGTTTGTGTCCAACCATATCTTCTTGAACGTAAACTGGCACATGTTTGCGACCATCATAAACAGCGATAGTGAGTCCTACAAAGTTAGGAAAGATTGTAGAACGACGTGACCAAGTTTTAATCACAGATTTTCTTTCGGCGTTAACTTGAGCTTCAACTTTTTTCATCAAATGCTCATCGACGAAAGGTCCTTTTTTAAGACTACGACCCATTGTATGAGTTTCTCCTTTAAATTTTTTACCACGCTGGTTACCAGGACCAGGTTGGCGGATAGATTTATAGATGCACTTTCGACATCTCATTAAATTTGATAAACTTTATCAAATTTAACAAGACGCCGAGAGGCTTCTTGTGAAAATAAACGAATTATTTTCCGTCGTTGATACGACGAACAATAAGTTTGTTTGATTTTGCTTTTTTGTTGCGAGTCTTGAGTCCAAGAGCTGGTTTGCCCCATGGAGTCATTGGTGACTTACGACCAACTGGTTGACGACCTTCACCACCACCATGTGGGTGATCGTTAGGGTTCATTACAGAACCACGAACAGTTGGGCGAATCCCCATATGACGTGTACGTCCTGCTTTACCAAGGTTAATCAAGTTTTGTTGTTCATTACCAACAACACCAACAGTAGCACGGCAAGTTGAAAGAATCATACGAACTTCGCCTGATTGGAGACGAACGAGTGTATATTTACCTTCAGTACCAAGTACTTGAGCTGATGCACCTGCTGAACGAACCAATTGTCCACCTTTACCAGGTTTCAACTCAATATTGTGAATCAATGTACCAACTGGAATGTTAGCAAGTGGTAACGCATTACCAACTTTAATATCGGCATCTGGACCAGATACAACTGTCATACCTACTTCAAGACCTTTAGGGGCCAAGATGTATGATTTAATACCATTGGCATAAACAACCAATGCAATATTTGCTGTACGGTTTGGATCGTATTCAATTGTAGCAACTTTAGCAACAACATTATCAGTATTACGTTTGAAGTCGATTAAACGATATTTACGTTTGTGACCACCACCGTGATGACGAACTGTAATGCGACCAAGGTTGTTACGACCAGCGGTCTTGTTCATGCTTACAAGCAAGCTCTTTTCAGGAGTACTTGTAGTGATTTCAGCAAAGTCGCTACCAGTCATATTACGACGACCGTTTGTGGTAGGTTTGTAAACTTTAATTCCCACGATTTTCCTCCTTTATTATTCTGCGTCTTCGCCGAAGATTTCAATTGCTTTAGAATCTTCAGTCAAAGTAACGATAGCTTTTTTGTAGCCTGATTTCTTACCAGTGTATTTACCTACGCGTTTAGCTTTAGGTTTTACACTGATTGTGTTAACTGATGCAACTTTCACATCAAAGACAGCTTCAACAGCTTGTTTGATGAGCAATTTGTGAGCACGTGAATCAACTTCGAAAGTATATTTCTTTTGATCCATTGCTTGCATAGAAGCTTCAGTGATGATAGGTTTACGGATGATATCATAAAGTGACATTATGCAAGAACCTCCTCAATTTGTGACAGAGCTGATTGAACGACGATAAGTTTATCAGCTGAAACGATGTCAAGTACAGATGCTGTGTTAGCAGTTGATACTTTCACGTTTTCGAGGTTACGAGCAGAAAGTGCTGCAAATTCGTTACCTTCGTTTGGAAGAACCACAAGAACTTTACGTTCGATTGAAAGTGCAGAGAGAACTTTAGCAAATTCTGAAGTTTTTGGTGCTGCAAATTCAAGTGAGTCAAGAGCGATTAATTTGTTTTCAGCAACTTTAGCTGAATAAACTGATTTAAGTGCCAATTGACGAACTTTTTGTGGAAGTTTGTAAGCGTAGCTACGTGGATTTGGACCGAAGACAGTACCACCACCACGCCATTGTGGAGAGCGGTTTGAACCTTGACGGGCACGACCTGTACCTTTTTGACGCCATGGTTTTTTACCACCGCCAGATACGAGCGAACGATTTTTGTGTGCGTGTGTACCTTGACGAAGGCTAGCGCGTTGTGAAATTACAACGTCGAATACGACTGATTCGTTTGGTTCGATACCAAAAACTGCGTCGTTAAGTGTAACTTCACCAGCTTGTGAACCATCTTGTTTAAATAATGATACTTTTGCCATTATAGATTTCTATCTCCTTTCCTTCTTATTTAGCTTTGATTGCTGATTTAACAACGATCAATGATTTCTTAGCTCCAGGAACATTACCTTTGATAAGAATAACGTTCTTTTCTGGAAGAACTTGTGCAACAACAAGGTTTTGTACAGTAACGCGTTTGTTACCCATACGTCCTGCAAGGCGTTTACCTTTAGGAACTTTGTTGGCTGCAACTGGTCCCATTGAACCTGGACGACGGTGATAACGAGAACCGTGAGCCATAGGTCCACGAGATTGTCCCCAACGTTTGATTGGGCCTTGGAAACCTTTACCTTTAGAAGTTCCGGTAACATCAACGACATCTCCAGCTGCGAATGTATCAACAGTGATTTCTGCTCCTACTTCAGCGCCTTCGAGTCCTTTGAATTCACGAACGAAGCGCTTAGGAGTCGTATTAGCTTTAGCAGCATGACCTTTGGCAGGTTTGTTAGTCAAAACTTCACGAAGTGTATCGAAACCAACTTGAGTTGCTTCATAACCGTCTGTTTCAACAGTTTTAACTTGAAGAACTGTGTTAGGAGTCGCTTCGATTACTGTTACGGGAATTAATTCGCCGTTTTCAGTGAAGATTTGAGTCATTCCCACTTTTTTCCCTAAGATTCCTTTTGACATGAGAATTACCTTTCTTAATTAGAGTTTGATTTCGATGTTGACACCACTTGGAAGATCAAGTTTCATCAATGAATCAACTGTTTTTTGAGTTGGTTCGATGATGTCAATCAAACGTTTGTGTGTGCGCATTTCGAATTGTTCGCGTGAATCTTTATATTTGTGAGTCGCGCGGATAACAGTGTAGACGCTACGATCAGTTGGAAGTGGAATTGGACCACTTACTTCTGCATTTGTACGTTTAGCAGTTTCTACAATCTTTTCAGCAGCTGCATCAAGGATACGATGTTCGTATGCTTTCAAGCGGATACGGATTTTTTTAGTTGCCATTTTTTCTCCTTCGTCTATTTTTATAATAGGCTAGCTCCACGGGAAAACCGACACGTTAGGTATGGCAATACCTTCGGGTGTGTCGCAACCTCTCGTTTCATCGCTACATACTGTTTTTTAACAGCACCTATCCATTCTAACAGATTGACAGAGCACTGTCAAGGTTTTTTCTTCTATTTTTTAAAATTATTGTAAGATGTATTTTCTTCTGAGTTTTTCTAGTAACTTTCGAATTTAATTAATTTTATTTTCTATTTTTCATGCAATCGCTTGCATTATTTTTTTCGAAGTTTTATAATAAATTTATCAATTATATGAAAACGTTTTAATAGTGTAATTTAAAGATGTTTGGGGAACTTTAATGAAAAATAACTTTGTGATTCAACCTTATGGCAAAAAACCTTACCATACTGGAGTGGCTGTACCTGTTTTTTCACTTAGAACTCATCAAGATTTTGGGGTAGGACAATTCTCAGATCTGAAGCTACTAGCTGAGTTTATGAAACATTCAGGGATGGATATTATCCAGCTTCTTCCTATTAATGATACGACCATTTTTATGAACTGGAAAGATTCTTCGCCTTATCGTGCTGTTTCAGTCTTTGCTTTGCATCCAATTTACTTGGATTTAACACCATTTTTAGCGGAATTCACACCAGCTGATAAGCAACTTTATTTGCAAACGCAAAAAGAGCTGAATGCGCTGAATCAAGTAGACTATGAAAAAACTCTGACTTTAAAATGGAAATATGCTGAGTTACTCTACCAAAAGATTGGAATAAAAACTTTAGCAAATCAGGATTTTATCACTTTCCACCAAGAACATAGTGACTGGTTAGATTCCTATGCTGCTTTTTGTACTTTGCGCGATGTGTTTCACTCATCCGACAGCTCAAAATGGGATAAAAAGTATCATTCTTTTTCTGATACTCTCTTTGCTGAACTTCTCTCTGATTCAAAACTAATTCAGAAAACTAACCTCCACCTATTTGTGCAGTATTTACTTCATCTACAATTGAAAGAAGCTGTTGAATATTGTCATGAGCTGGGTATTGCTGTCAAGGGGGATATTTCAGTGGGGGTAGATCGTAAATCTGCTGATGCTTGGGCAAATCCAGATTTATTCAATCTTGATATGCAAGCAGGAGCACCACCAGACGTTTTCTCAAAAACAGGACAAAATTGGGAATTTCCAACTTATAATTGGGAACAAATGGCTAATGATGACTATGCTTGGTGGAAACTTCGCATGAAAAATATGGCAGAATATTTCGATGCTTATCGTCTTGACCATATTCTCGGTTTCTTTAGAATTTGGGAAATTCCTACTGATGCCGTCCGAGGTTTGCTTGGACATTTTGCTCCCGCGTTAGCCTTACCTGACTGGGAAATTGAGAACTATGGCATTCCTTTTAGAAGCTGGGGAATTGAACGTTTTACGGAGCCTTTTATCAAAGATTGGGTAATTGATGAAATTTTTGGGCGAGACAATCGAGACGAAATTATCTTCCATTTTTTAGACTATATTGGAAATGGAAATTATCGTTTAAAGGAGTTTGTAAATACTCAACGCAAGGTCGCAGAGCTATCTAACGTTCCAGAATGGCAGGTTGAGGGGTTGTTTGTCCTTCACGAAAATGTGTGCTTTGTACAAGACCACCAAAATTCTAATCTATACCATCCTCGGATTAAGATGATGGAAACTTCTTCTTTCAGAGAATTTGGGCAAGAGTTCAAAAAGAACTTGGAAAGGCTATATAATGATTACTTCTATGGAAGAAATTATGCTTTTTGGGAAGAACAAGTTTACAAGAAGCTTCCTGCCATAAAGAATGCCACAGATATGCTTGCTTGCGGCGAAGACTTGGGCATGGTACCTGACAATGTACCCGAAGTGATGTGGAACCTAAAAATTCTTCGCCTTATTATAGAGAGGATGCCTGCTACTGACTACTTCATCAGTGATTTGGTTTATACTCCTTATCTCTCTGTCGTGACTACTTCTTCACATGATACAACTCCTCTACGCTTGTGGTGGGAGGAAAACCGTGACTTTACTCAACGTTATTATAATGAGATTATGCACTGGTCTGGCGCTGCTCCCGAACAAGCCAGCCCTGAGATTATACAGGAAATCGTTAGACGTCACCTCAACACGGAGGCTATGCTTGCGATTTTACCTATTCAAGATTGGATTGATATGACCTTAGATTTGAGAGTAGAAAATCCTGAAGATGAACGAATTAATAATCCTGCATACACCTATCATTATTGGCGATACCGTCTTCACTTGAATTTGGAAGATTTGCGTGATAATAGTGATTTAACTGATTTCTACAAACAATTCATTGGACAAACTCGACGTTCTTTACAGGGCGAAGAGTGAAAATCGGTCTGTCAGTACTGACAGACTTTTCTTTTTTATTGATAAAATCTTTTAAGTTTCTGTCAATATTTTCGTAGTCTTTTTAGTTGATTTTGTCAAACTTATACGTTGGAGAACATTTAAATTTTTGATATAATTTAATCAAAATGTCATCGGAGGAATTATGTTAAAGGAATTTAAAAACTTCATTTTACGTGGAAACGTGCTAGACTTAGCTGTCGGGGTTATCATAGGTGCTGCTTTTACTGCTCTTGTAAAATCCCTAGTTGATAATTTAATCAACCCATTGATTGGTCTGTTTGTGCAAAGTACTGCGCTCGCTCATTTAGAATTTACAGTGGGTAAGGCGAAATTTACTTATGGTGCTTTCCTTAATGATGCAATCAACTTTGTAATTACCGCTTTTGTTATTTTTATTTTGATTAAATTAATTAATCGTCTATTTCCTAAGAAAGAGACAACTGAGGAAGAAAAAATCAATGAAGAATTGGACACTTTGCGCGAAATTCGTGATTTATTGAAAAAATGAGATAAAAAAAGCTGTCAGTATACTGACAGCTTTTTCAGCTCTGCTGATAAAGCCTTTATCCGCCGATTCAATGCTCATGTTAATCGCATTGAACTGACAGCTTTTTCAGCTCTGCTGACAAAGCCTTTATTCGCCGATTCAATGCTCATGTTAATCGCATTGAACTGACAGCTTTTTCAGCTCTGCTGACAAAGCCTTTATTCGCCGATTCAACGCTCATGTTAATCGCATTGAACTGACAGCTTTTAACTTACTGTTTTTATGAGTTTATCAAATTTTATTTTCAAAAAAATGAAGCGAAAAAGATTATCCAACACTACTCCTAACCAGACGCCTTCAAGACCCAGCCGTAATCCGATTCCCAGTATTGCTCCTAATATCAGCCTAATGCCAAACATTCCTATCGTAGTGGTATAAAAAGGAAGTTTTGCATTTCCCAATCCTTGAAAAGCCGCAGTGTAAGTTGTCGTTCCTGTTACAAAAAAAGTAGCCAACAGTGAGAATACAATCACGATATGACTGGCGTTGGCCGCAACTTTATCTGCTGTAAAAAGATGATTCAGGGGTGCTGAACTCACAAAAATAAGTAAACCTACAATAAGCATCATAATCGTTGCTAGCCAGTAGGTTTTTCTGATATATTGTTTTATATTTTCATGATTTTTTTGCGCAAATTCCTGAGCGACTAAAATAACAGTCACAGTACTCATACCGAATACAGGCATATAATTAAACTGCGTGATACTCTCACCGATTGCATTTCCCGCGAAAACTCTACTACCAAAGCTGATGATAATCATCATAATGAGTAAATCTCCAATTCTCATGGACAATCTTTCACCCGTAGCCGGAATCGTCAATTTGATCAGTTGGCGATCTATTTTCGTTTTTAGAAATCGTTTTGTTGGACGATTGTTTTTTAATTTTATATAAAGATAGAAACTTCCTACGGTTCTTGCAATAATTGCTCCTAAGGCTGTCCCAAGAACGCCTAGATGAAAAACGAAGATGAAAAGTGCAGAAAGAACCAAGTTGAGAATATTTGCCAAAAGGCTTGCCCACATTGGTGTTTTGGTATCACCACTCGCCCGCATAAAACTTCCAAATGTTGTCATTAATCCAAGCAGAACAATCAGCCCACCAACTAGGCTCAGATAGAGACTCGAAAGCTGTCCGACATCTCCTCTAGCTCCTAAAAGTGTTGTCAACGGCTGAGCAAAAATAATGGAAAACAAACCTAGGATGCTACTAACAAAGACCGTCAATTTAATTGCTCCATCAATAAACTGCCCAACTCCTGCACCAGTTTTTTCCGAGCGTTTACGGGCAAATAAACTTGATACGATTGTTCCTAGAGCAATAAAAATCGCTTGATAGATTGTGATGACATTATTTGCCAATGAAACAGCGGCCACTGCTGATAAGCTGAGATGAGCAACAATCATGGTGTCACTTATCCCCACTAGCATTTGTAGAAAATTTTCAATAATTGCAGGAAAAGCAAAGGTCAAAATTTCTTTGTTACTTTTCATTTCAGACCGAGATAACGCTCAACTTCAGCTTGCATTTGTGTTACTTCAACAACAGTATCATGCAATACTTTCGCAGCTTCAAGTTCCTTCACCGCCTTTGGTAATGGGGTTTTACTGATTTTTTCTAAAGTTTTGACCAATTCAAAGTCGCTGGCATTTACTGACAAACTTTCTGTCAGTGCGTTGACCACTACCCTAGGAAATTTGTAAGGGCTCGCCGTGCTGACAATGACTGTGGTCGTTTTATCAGCATACTGACGATAAACATGGCTTGCTACTGCTGTATGAGGGTCAAGCACATAGTTTTCGTCAGTAAACGTTTGATGAATTTCCTTACTAATCTGTTCCTCAGATGCCCAATCTGCAACAAAGCTAGACAGTTTTTCGCGCATTTCTTCTGTAATTTGATATTGCCCTACCGTTTGCAAAGCTGTCAGCAAACGATTGGTTTTTTCATCACTATCATCAGTCAAATCAAAAATGAGTCGCTCTAAATTTGACGAAACAAGAATATCCATCGATGGTGAACTCGTCACATAAAATTCACGATTTTTATCATAATATCCTGTTTTGAAAAAGTCTGTCAGTACATTATTTTTATTGGAAGCACAGATTAATTGGTTGATAGGTAAGCCAATTTTTTTCGCATAATAAGCGGCTAAAATATTTCCAAAGTTTCCTGTTGGAACAGAAAAATTAATCTTTTGTCCGCTAACAATGCTGTCAGTACTGACAAGTTGTGCATAAGCATAGACATAATAAGCCACCTGCGGAATTAGTCGTCCAATATTCATCGAGTTTGCTGACGAAAATTGTTTGCCAGCTGTCAGCATTTTTTGATGCAACTCCGCATCGTTGAACATCGTTTTTACCGCTGTTTGAGCTTGGTCAAAGTTCCCTTCAATCCCTACCACATGAACATTTTTCCCTTTTTGAGTGAGCATTTGTCGCTCTTGAATTTCACTCACGCCATGTTTTGGATAAAAAACAATAATCTTTGTGTGAGGGACATCTGCAAAGCCTGCCATAGCAGCTTTTCCTGTATCTCCAGAAGTAGCAGTCAAGATAACAATCTCATTACTGACAGCATTTTTGTCAGCACTTGCTGCCATCAGATGAGGAAGGATTGATAAAGCCATATCTTTGAAAGCAATGGTTTCACCATGAAACAGCTCTAAAACAAAATGATTCCCCACTTGTTTCACTGGTGCTATCTTCTTTGTATCGAACTTTTCACCATAAGCTAAGTCAACCATTTTTTCGATTTCTTCTCTAGAAAAATCATCAAAAAAAGCGTGCAAAATAAGCGTAGCTATCTCTTGATAAGAACTATTTTTCAAATGCTCAAAATCTAAATCAATACTTGGAAATTCGACAGGAACATACAACCCTCCGTCTGCAGCTAGCCCTTGTAAAATAGCTTGCGAAGCTGTTTTTTGATTTGATTTATCACGCGTTGATTGATAAAGAACTGACATAAAATCTCCTATCTTATTTTTTCACAATTATATCAAATGTTCTGTCAATTAGCAAAAAACCGCAATACTGCGGTTTTCTTTAACTTAGCAGCACTAAGCTCTGCTTTCGTTCTACTAACATTGGTGGGGGGAGAAAGAATTCCCCACCAATGAAGTAATCACTTCAAATCTTATCGTACCAACAAATAACAAATTTTGTCATTCTTTGATTTCTTCAATCTGATGCATATCAAGCTCAACTGGTGTTTCATTCCCAAACATATCTACAGTCAAAGTCAACTTATCACCATTAATCTTAGTAATTGGAGCTTCGAACCCTGCCAACGCGCCATCAACAATACGAACACGTTTTCCTACAAAAAGCTCAAAATTCACTTCGCGTACAGCTTGTCCCATGCCAACCAAGATTTCTTGGATTTCTTCTTCAAAGAGTGGTGTTGGTTTTGAACGATTCCCGTGAGAACCGACGAAACCTGTGACATTAGGTGTATTACGCACGATAAACCATGCTTCATCTGTCATATTCATTTCGACCAAAACATAACCTGGGAATAGATTTTCTTCAACATCTTTCATTTTCCCATTTACTTCTGTACGGATTGTTTCCGTTGGAATCTCAACACGTAAAATCTTGTCTGACATATTGTAAAGCTCTGCACGTTCAAGGAGATCTTCCTTAACCTTGCGCTCATATCCTGAGTAAGTTTGAATAACAAACCAGCCTTGGTCAAAACTTGTCAAATTGTTTTCGTCCATTTTTAAATACCTCTATCTTTTAATTTTGATTTAGTTTGATGTTCATTATATAGCATTTTTTGTATAAGAAAAAGGGCCTCGCCCTCCTAATATAATAATATTATATCACATTTCTTACGAATTGGAAGTGTTTTTTTCCCATAGTAAAAAGAAAAAAGCTGTCAGTTCAATGCGATTAACGTGAGCATTGAATCGGCGGATAAAAGCTTTGTCAGCAGAGCAGAAAAAGCTGTCAGTATACTGACAGACTTCTTCTGATCAATTTATCGAAGTAAGTGCATGCTATCTCCGCCTTGCGGCTAGAGAAAATGGACAAATATTTTACGAAACTCCCACTGAATAAGTCTTGACTTCATTATAAAAACAACAAAGGGATGACCCCTTCTAGCTTCTAGCGATATAGATTATTTAATCAATGGAACTAAGTGTTCAACGCTGAAAGTAATCCCATGTTGTGTCACCCAGTCGAAAATCATGATAAAAATCAAGAAGAAAATTGTATATTCAATGACCATGAAAAAATCACGGACAGATTGCTTGCCCGTTGGCCAAGTCGTCAATTTCATTTCTTTAATGATACTACCAATAAATTTAAACATTCCCCTCACCGTTGTCAGAGAACAATTTTATATCTTTGAATATAAAATCACTCTACCTCAAAAAATAACACCGAGGTATATTTTTTAGAAAATACTGACAAAGTCCATTTCTTATTAAAATTCACTGACAGAAAGGCTGTCAGCACTTATCTTGTTTCTTTATGCAAAGTATGTTTGCCACAAGTGCGACAAAACTTTTTTACTTCGATACGTTTTTCTTTCGCATTTGACGAAAGATTCAATGTGTAATTTCGTGAACCACATATAGTGCACGCTAATCCTGCTTTTTTTAACATATTATTCCTTATTTTAACAAAATTTCAATGGAATCGCAAACTATTTCGTCACTTTTATCAAATCATTCGCAATTAATCCCGCATATTGTATTGCACCGTCTCCTTTAGGATGGATATTATCACTATAAAACCAAGAACTTTTTCCCGCTGCAGCTTTGTGCCAATCAATAATATTAAGATTTTTGTATTTTTTCGCCATTTTATTGAGCAACTTATTGTCCGGGTTTTGCCATACTCGTGCTGCGTGGATATTAATCCAATATACTGGTTTATTTCCAGCAAACTTCATCACAGCTTCAACATCTGCCGCCTTAATCACTCCATTTGTTCCCAAACCAATCAACAGTGCATCTGGATTAGGAACTTTTGACTTCATCTTATTTAACTCAGTAATTGCAGAATCCGCCTGACGTCCTACAGCAGCATCGATAGTCATGCGTGGGAAAACTTCCTGTAGATTGGTGGAGCCCGCCACCATTACAGAATCTCCAACAGCCAATATATTCATTTTACTTGCTTTCTCAGCAGCAACAGGTTCAATTTTATATTTTGAAGCTACTGTTTTTAGAGGGAGTGACACTTTCTCATTCGCTGCAGCAAGTTCTTTTTTCTGAAGCGCTTCTTGTTGCGCCATGATACGCTCTGCAATAATCTTTTGGTCATGAGGAGAGGCAGGTGATAACAAAATAAATCCTAAAACAACAACAATCAAACCTGATAACATCATTGGAACGATACTCTGACGCTGTTTCCAACCCTTACCTTTAACAAAGTTTTGAAGAATTTCTAAAATATTACTATAATCAAACTTAGCTGCTGGTTGTTCTACAAAGCGGTAAGAAAGCTCCGCCAAAGCAAGAATCAAGGCAAGTTGCCAAATGATATTGTACCAAGCAGTTGGTTCCAATAACTTAGCCTCTGCCAATACAAAAACTGGAAGTTGCCACAAGTAAATCCCATAAGAACGTGAACCAATATAATCGAAAACTCGATTAGAAAACAGTTTATTTGCGGGCAATGCCGGATGAGCAACTAACGCAACAAGTAATACCGAAAGCAAACTAATGACCCACATTCCCCCATAGTAAGTCACTGCACTTTCTGCTGGCATAAAGAAATAAGCCACGAGAAGCACTAAAGAAACACCAATCGTAAGCTGTAAACCAAGCTTCACACCACGCTGATTTATTTTTTTCGAAAGTTTATTGAGTGGCCATATAAAAGCAAGACTCGCTCCCATCATTAAACTGAATAATCTTGTATCTGTTCCATAGTATACACGAGTTGGGTCAGTATCAGGTCTAAACATGATAATCATCAAAACTAATGATATAAAAGCGATGATATTTGCAATTACAAAATTTTTCCCACGACTTTTAACAAACTTAATGAGGATAAAAAGCACTAATGGCCAAATAAGGAAAAATTGTCCTTCAATGGCAAGATAATAAATATGCTTAAAAGGTGAAGCCCCAGCAATATTCGCAAAATAAGAACTTCCCTGTGAAATCTGCCACCAGTTTTGCACAGAGAATATTGCTGAGAGAAACTCTGAACGTAAACCTTGCCATAAATTCCTCTGGAAAAATAAAATATATGGCGTTACGACAAGAAAAACCGTAATCAATAGTGGGTACAAACGTTTAAGTCGTCTTCCCCAAAATTTCAGAAAGTTAATGCTTTGATTTTTATCATATTCCCGTAGAAGCGAGTCAGTTACCAAGTATCCTGAAAGTACAAAGAATAAAACGACACCAAGAAACCCACCACGAATGGTGTTTGGCCAGATATGATAAAGGATTACTGCTAGAACTCCCGCAGTCCGTAAACCATTAAAACCTGTAATATACCGTTTCATTTTTTTCTCTTAACTCGACTTCCCTTTAAATATATTTGGTATTGTTTAATTTCCTGTTTGTAAATATTGTATTACAATTTGAAGCTATTCTCTATCTTTTGCACAAAACATCGGGAGTATCTTTAAACCAGTAATATCAAGCAATGTAACGTTTTGAATACGACGCTTTTTTCTTTTATTTTATCATATTCCATCGTATTTTTTATTCTCAATTTCCAAAAAGTCCCGTAATTTTCTTCCAAGCTTTTTTGGCACCATCCCCTATATTTTTAGCCGTTTTACCTAGGTCAAAACCACCTGAATCATTTGATGATGACGACGAACTTTCTCCCGTGCTCTCCGGTGTATTTCCTGTTGTATGAGCTTCGGCTTGTTCTTGAGTCACAATATCATCTTGATATTGCCGCTGTTGCGTCCAATAAGGTTGTAAAGCTGCAACGCCTGCTTCTTGATATGGATTTTTTACATCAAATGCTGTACCTGCCGTATAAGGCAACATATAACTTGCCTCTTGACGGAAAATTACTGATGTTTGACCTTCTGACGATCCTGTCAATTCATTTTTTCCATCAGCATAGCCCACCCAAAGAGCCATAACAATGTCTGGAGTATATCCAACTACCCATTGGTCTTGCGACTCATTCGTTCCTGTTTTACCTGCTAATGTGTAGCTTTTAGGAGCAGCATTCCAAGCCGAACCATTAGTATAAGTTCCTAGCATCATTTGCGTCATTTTGTCTGCTGTATCTTTACTAATAACTTGTTTTTTACCTACTTTTGCTGTCTTAATAACCTGTCCTGCTGCATTTTCTATTTTAGTAATAAGGTGGGCATCATACATCATCCCTCCATTAGCAAATGCTTGATACGCTTGGGCAATCTGCCAAGGGTTCGTTTGTACTCCCGCGCCAAGTGCAGTTGGTAACACATCATTTTTACTTGTGAGATTCAAACCAAACTCACGCCCTTTGGCATTTCCTACCTTTGGTCCAATTTCTTGATAGGTATTAATCGCTGGAATATTATATGAGTTTGCCAATGCAGTATACATTGGAATTTTTCCACGCCATTGATTATCAAAGTCAGTCGGTTTCCAACCGTTATAGTCAGCAGGTGAATCATCTACTGTTTTATCAATAGACCATCCTGCCTCAATAGCTGGTGTATACACAACAAGCGGTTTTATAACTGAACCTGGTGAACGTTTTGACATTGTTGCATAGTTAAAGTCAGTAAAACTGTTAGAGTCTGCTGTATTAACATTGCCCACTAACGCTTCCACTGCACCCGTTTTAGGATCAATAGCTACCGAAGCAGATTGAGCCGTCGTACCATTAGTTGATGGGAAAAAGCTTGGGTCCGCATACGTTTTTTGGAGACCTGATTGCATATTCTGATTCATACCAGTGTAAATCTTATAACCATTATTCATGATTTCTTGTAAGGTTAGACCATACTTACTTTCTGCCTCAGAAATCACTGCATTGTAATAGCTTGGATATTTGTATTGACTATCTTCTGGATGATAATTATCCTGAACCTTAGATTGAAGGTCAATCTTCATGAGACCATCTGCGGCATTTTGTTTGAGATATCCTGCATTGACCATGTTTTGCAGTACGGTGTTACGTCGGTCAGTCGCATACTTCCCTTTATCATAAAGTGGGTTATAAATTTCTGGGCCTTTAAGCATTCCAGCTAAAGAAGCCGCTTCATCGACCGTCACTTCACTCGCAGGAACTCCGAAATACTTCAGTGCAGCATCTTGAATCCCCCACACACCATTACCAAAATATGAGTTATTCAGGTACATATCAAGAATTTCATCTTTGCTATAATGCTTATTAATTTCAAGTGCAAGAAAAAACTCACGTGCCTTACGGTCAATCGTCTGCTCTTGAGTTAAATAAGCATTTTTCGCTAACTGCTGAGTGATTGTCGAGCCACCACCAAAGCGTCCTGCTGTTAGTACTGCAAGGGTAAATCTTTTTAAATTAACGCCATGATTAGTATAAAAAGTTCTATCTTCAGTCGCAACGACTGCTTCTGTAATATTTTTAGAAATTTGATTAATCTTGACCGGTGTCCCTTTTTGCCCATAAAGCTGACCAGCGACTTGATTATCTTTGTCATAAATTGTTGTTTGGGCAGCGATTGAGCTTTGCAATACTTTCACATTTGCTGTTTTTGCTAAATAAAAGAGATAAGAACCCGTTGCCACGATAGTAAGCAAAACAACAATAATCACAATTTTTGTCAGATTATAGCGTTTCCAAAATCTTTTAATCGGTCTCATCAGCTTTGCAAATTTTGTTTTCGCTGGTTTTTCTGGTTCTTCTTCTACCTTTTGGGGTTTGAGCCGTAAGTTGGGGATCTTGACAATTTTTTTGTCAGTCCCTTTCTTAGTTCGTCGACTAAATTTTTGATTTTCAGACATGTTTATTTTCCCTTAGATGTAAGTCTTGATGATTAAGATTTTTATTTTAAACGTAGGTAAACTATACTCGTGTCACTTAAAAATCAATTAATAATTTTGTTTGATAAAACTACAATCAGCGATATGTCAATTTTTATGTCGTAAATTCTTGAAGTAATATTAACTTGTTATCGCGCTTTACAACCTATTTAATCATAATAAGTTTTTTACCAGTAAGCTATTTTACTACAAATATACCTATCTATAACTTACATTTTTGTAAGTTAAGTTGATTTGTCATCTAATGATGTTAACATTTGTATTGAAAGAGAAGTATAGAGAGTCTCGTTGAGAACATTCTGGTCTTACTAATATATAAAGTAACATCAATTTGTTACTGTCTTTTGCCAAAAATCTTATGACTTCCGCTTATTTTATCAAAAATTGCTTTGTGTTACAAATTAGACTATCATTTAATTTTATTTTCAAACTAACCTTATTAAGAACTATTATAATATGGAAAAAGCTTAATATCAAAGGTTTTGCATATTTCTCCATTCCTTAGGGTTTCAGCCCATGCAAAATAAGGTTTATTCATCCGCGCACTCATCTAAAATCTGCTATACTTATAGTAATCTTATTTTTCCGTCTGTACCATATAAGCTTGTATAAGGAGTATAAAACCTATGACTTATTCTAAAGTTAACCCTAGAGAAAATTTAAAAATAGCTTTATTCCTTGCGATGAATACCGGTTTCGTTGATGCTTTTACCTTTTTCCACTTTGGTGAAAGATTTGCTAGTCTTCAAACAGGGAACCTTATTCAGACTGGACTCAATCTTGCGCAAGGTCATTTTAAAGCTGCTTTTCAATTTATGATTCCTGTATTGTTTTTTATTGCTGGTGCGATAGTTAAAACTTTATTCACCAAGTATAAAAAAAGAAAAGGAGGAGATGAGGCTCAAGATTTAATTCTTGTTCAAATGGTAGGTATTGCCGTTTTTACGCTACTTTTCGCAACTGTGCTCCAATTGCCTCAAGCTATTTTTGTAGGTATTTTATCTTTTTTCATGGTTATTCAAGGAGATCTCTTTACTCGTGTTCATGGGCTACCTTATGCAAACATCATGTCTACAGGCAATATAAAATCTCTTGCGACTAACTTTGCTGAGTATTTAGTTGAGCGAGATAAGAAATACTTGCAAAATTCATTCTTATTTTTTGAGCTTGTACTTTCTTTCGTCATTGGCGCTTTCCTTTCCTCTTTTGTAGGACATTGGCTCGGTAATTTCACATTATTAGGTTCGAGTGTACTTCTTTTGCTCGCTTATTTTGCTTATCATAAGGAAACAAAAAAGGCTGAAATCGCTTGATACAAAATACTATTTATCAACAGAAAAGGGTCGGATATAATATAGTGGAGAAGAATATTATTTATGGAATTTAACTTTGTTTTACCAAAAGATTTTAAATCTCAAAGTGTGGCACATTTATTAGAGCAGACTTGGCTTGTCCCTCGCAAACAGCGTCATTTTTTACGCATGAAAAAGCACTTTTTAGTCAATGACAGAGCGGTCAGTGATGATGAAATGCTTGTCAGTGCTGACAGAATCAAAATTATCTTTGACGAAGCAGATTTTCCTCATTTGGAGGTCAAATTTGGTGATGAAAAGCTGGCAGAAATTCTCTACGAAGATGAACATTTAGTCATTGCCAACAAGCCTGAGGGCATGAAAACACATGGGAATACGAAAGACGAATTTGCCCTGCAAAATCATGTCGCCGCTCGTCTCAATCAGCCTGTTTATGTCGTCCACCGTCTCGACGAAGCGACTTCTGGCGCTGTTTTATTTGCGAAAAATCAATTTGTCCTGCCGATTTTAGGGCGAATGTTTGAAAATAATGAGATTCACCGCGAATATATCGCTTTAGTCCATGGACATTTTCAGCAAAAAAAGCTGACGATTAATCAGCCGATTGGTCGTGATCGTCATGACAAACGCAAACAAATCGTGTCAAAAACTGGAAAAATGGCGATTACTCATCTGTCAGTACTGACAGATTTTCGTCAGCACAGTTTAGTCGCGCTCTCCCTTGATACTGGGCGCACTCATCAGATTCGGGTGCATTTGCAAGCCATTGGACACCCGATTTTGGGCGATTTGCTTTATGGAAAAAAAGAGCATGAGCCAAGACTCATGCTACATGCTCGTCAGATTGTCTTACGACAGCCATTTTCTGAGCAAATATTAGAAATTTTAGCGCCTAGCCAATCGTTTGATGCTAGATGTAAGCAGGAAGAGGATAATGAAAATCAACGTAATCGCCGCTGATGCAGGGGCATCCATATAATAAGAGGCAATCAATCCAGCATTCAAACCGATAAAACTAACCAAAACCGAAAACCCTAAAACAGATTTAAAAGACTTTCCAAGCCTCATTCCGATAGAGGCGGGCAATACCATAATTGCAGAAACCAGAAGTGCCCCTGCTGCTGGAATCATCAAAGCAATTGCAATACCAGTCACAACATTAAATGCAATAGAAATCATACGCACAGGTAAGCCATCAACATAAGCAGTATCCTCATCAAAAGTAATAACATAAAGCGGGCGTAAAAAGAAAACAAATCCGAGCAAAACAATTCCCGCTAAAATAAAGAGCATCACTACTTGTGTCATCGAAATCGTGATAATTGAACCAAACAAATACTGCTCCAAACTCACATTGGTTGCCCCTTTTGCAGAATTAAGAATTAAAAGTGCAATAGCAAGACCCGCTGACATCAGAATAGCTGTCGCGATTTCCATGTAATTTCGATAAATGGTTCTGAGGTATTCTAAGAAAACAGCTGCAATGACAACCATAATCAATGTTGTGATTGTTGGACTCCAGCTTAATAAGACACCAAAAGCAACACCTGCTAATGATACATGAGATAAGGTATCCGATAGCAAGCTCTGCCTTCTCAATACAAGAAAAACGCCTAGCAAAGGAGAAAAAACAGAAATCGCCGTTGCTGCAAGGAGAGCATTGCGCATAAAATCATAATTTAATAAATCAAGCATGAACACGGCGCTCCTTTTCCGTTGGCTCAGGTAGCCCTTCTCGTTCACTATGCAAATCAAAACAAGCGAACTTACCATTTTTATCTTTGTAAAGATGGATATTCCGATCAGCATATGCTTTAACTTCTTCGGGATCATGAGTGACCATCAATACTGCTTTTCCATGTTTATGAGCTGCGTGGTGCATTAATTCATAAAAATCACTACTTGATACATCATCCATACCTGTTGTTGGCTCATCCAAAATAAACAAATCTGGGTCACTCGCGAACATTCTCGCAATAGCAATACGCTGCTTTTGCCCCCCAGAGAGTTCTCCAATACGTTTATCTCGGTAATCCCACATTCCGACAGATTCAAGCGCTGTTTTCACATGCTCAACATCATGTTGGTTCATTTTTTTGAACCAACCTCGTCTTGGGTAACGACCGCTCATAACAAATTCATAGACAGAACTTGGAAAGCCAGCGTTAAAACTTGCAACCTGCTGAGGCAAATATGCCATTCGCAATTTTTCTCCACGAGTATTTTTTGTAGAAATGGTTACTTGCCCTTGTTTCGGATGCAAAATACCCAATGTTGTCTTAATCAAAGTTGACTTTGCAGCACCGTTTTCCCCTGTTAGAGTGACAAATTCACCTGAATCAACATGGTAACTAATTTTCTCAAGTACTGGCTCTCTGTCATAGTAGAAAGTCAGATTTTCAACATCAATATATCTCATTTTATCTCTTTTTTACTGGCTTTTTGTCAGTTATTTTTATATTTTTTCCATGGTCAATCTGTGGTAGAATGCAACAACAAATTGACATCGTTTTACACATTTCATGGCATAGAAACAGGCACCATTACCGCTACTGGCTTTTTCACCTTGTTCATTTACTCTAAACCACCATATTTGTAAAATGAACTAAAGTATTATTTTTGAAGTGTAGCGTTTAAGCACCAATTCTAGAACAAGTACAACTTAGTATTTAAGCCTATCAAAATTCCCTTATGTAATTGAAGAAACTCCCGTTCAAAACGAACGAGAGTTTCAAGGAGTTTATGAAAAGATTTTTAGGAAAGTCTCTATTGTAGTGCGCTTCCCTTAACTTCTCCTTAAAATTACTTTATCGTTTCTTTCAAAGCTGTTAGATTTTCTTGCATTAGTGTAATATAGGTTTCACCAGCTTTTTTCTGTGCATCAGATAATCCCTCAACAGTATTGATACCAATAAGTTTTGCACCAGCTGATTTAGCCAAGGTTTCTGCTATTTTACTGTTCGCATTATTTTCAAAATATACATTTTTCAGTCCAGCTTTTTCCATTTCGACTTTTAGTTTTGCAAGTGCACTTGGTGATGGCTCTACATCTGGGTCAAGGCCCGCGATAGCAATTTCATGTAAACCATAATCACGCGCTAAGTAACTAAAAGCTTCATGTTGCGTGATAAATGTCTTTTGTTTTGCATCTTTCAATGTATCAAACTCTGCATCTAACTTTTTCAGTTTTACCAAATATGCATTAGCATTTTTCTCAAAAGTTTTCTTATCATCTGGGAATTTTTTACCAAGTTGTTCAGCAATATAATCAACTTCCTTGATTGCTTCTTTAGGGCTAATCCATGTGTGCGGGTCGTCTTTGATTTTATCAACTGTCGCACTCGCTTCGACTTTTATCCCTTTATTTTTTATTGGTAGTACCCATTTTTCAAGATCATTCGAGTTATAAATGATAACCTCAGCATTTGTCATAGTTGCTACTTGTTTTGCACTAGGTTCAAACTCATGGATTTCTTGGTTAGATGCGACAATATTTTCAACATCGATTTTGTCACCAACAATTGCTTTAGTAAATTCATACATTGGCTCAAATGTTGTTACAACTTCAGGCTTGCTTGCCGTTTTTTGACAACCAGCAAGAAATACAAGGGCTGGGATCACAAGGACTAACAATACTTTCTTCATTTAAAAATTCCTCCGTTATGCTCAACTCTCTCTAAAATTTTTTTCACTTCGTAGTTGAGTTTCAACTTTATCGTTATTTTCTATCCGGCTTACTCAATATATTGTTTTCACCGAAAATCTCAATGTCTAATACTGCCAACTTTCAGGTTCATAATAAATTTACTCCAAATCAAAGCTGGATTGATGTAGCTATTTGCGCTATCAAACAGTATTACAAGTCGCTTTATCTTAATACCACTTCTTGAATGATAATCAAGAACTTGGTCTAAAGTGAATATTATTTTCGTGTAAAATTAATCTTGCTTTGTCACAAAACTTATTCGTTTGGTACCAAAAACTCTGTATTGTGGGCAAAGCTTAACCTTATCACTCACTTCGTTTCACTTTTTTCTGATGATAATTCTTCTGAAAGTAGTTTCATAAATTTGATAATGACTTTCTGTTCATCATCGTTAAATTTGTTCCCTAACTTTTGGTAGGTAGCAAGCGTCTTTTTATGATGTTCGGCATGTTCTTTTGCAATAGGCAATGCTTTTTCTGTCAGACTCCAAAGAACCACGCGTTCGTCATTTGAAGCTCTACTAGACATAATCAATTCTTGCTCTTGCAATTTTTTCAATGCTTTTGTCACCGCTGCTGGTGAAATCTTGAGTTGTTCAGCAATACGTGCATTAGTTGAAACCTCATTAGATAAAAGCATCAAAATATGCTCCTGAGTACTTGTCAATTTTAAATGACTTTCACATGCTCCTAACAAAATCTCATGTTTGTTTTCCGCATATTGCATAATCTTTCCTAGAAATTGGTCAATTTGATGCTCTAAATCCATCTGATTTCATCTTTCCATAATTAGTTTACTGGTTAATTATATAGCAATAAAAAAATAATGTCAACTGGTTAACGTTATTTTTTTAATTTTTTATCAAAACAAGTATATATTCCCTCCCCCTTTTCTTGCCACACAAGAGAAAGCTCATCTTGTACTCCTGAGCTTCACACACCTTTTTATGAACGCTGACCCATCAGTGCTTTAGCTCTTAGGTTTCTTGGACAAAATGAGCTTTTACCTTGATTGAATTTATTGATAAGTTGAAGTGATTACTTCATTGGTGGGGGTTCTTTCTCCCCCACCAATGTTAGGGCACGACCTCACATCAAAGATATGAGGTCACCCTGTCCCTGAAGTCTAAGCGCTAAAGTGCTAAGACCCTAGGGCAGTAGAACGAAAGCAGAGCTTGCCATTTCGCCTTATCGCTTTAGCGAGTTGCGACTTCGACTAGGCACGTTCGTGCCGTAGCGAGAATCGACAGCGAAGCAAAGCGGAGATAGAGCGAATGGACAGCGTAGCGAAGCGGAGATAGTGCTGCTTATCCCGCCACCCTATAGAGGTGGCGAGAATTAGTACGCACTTGATAAGTTAAACTTCCCACTAAATAAGTCCCTATTCCATTTGAAAAACTTTCCCATCGGATAAATGAATCTCAAAGCTGTCTTGAATTTCACTGTCAGTACTGACAGCATTATTCGTACTTACTGATGAACCTGTCAATCGTTGATAAGTCAAAAAACCTTGGCTAAATTGTATTTCTCCTGATTGTCCTAATTTTTCTTGCTTTGCTAAAGATACCATCAGCTCCGCTGTCAGTCTATCTTTTTCTGTCAGTAAATGTTTCTGTGTTTCTACTTGCTCTTGTAAATAAAACTGTAAAAATAAACTAAAAATCAAAGCTAGAACCATAGTGTACAGCAAGATTCCAGCTCTGACATTACTCCTCAAATTTGTAAACAAATGTCCGCTTCCCTCCATTGTCAAAAGTTATCATGATTTTTACCACTCCCATATTATCTAGTATTTGACAAGACTTTATCCCAAAAAGCATCGGCTGGTATCCTTTTCCCTGAGCATCTGTTTTGCGAAAATCATTGCCTACTAAACCATATCTCAACGCTTTACTTTTCGTAACATACAAAAAATTTTGAGAAACATCATCAAGTTTTGTCCCCTCTAGCTCTCCGCGCATTTGTTCGCAAAAAATTTGCCAATCTTTTTGTTGATTCGTCTGTTCTTTAGCCATTTGCTGCTGAAGGAGTTGAGTAAGTCCAGAGATAACAAGCACAGAACCAGATATTGCAAGAAGAGCGACTAGACATTCTAGCATTGTAAACGCTCTAATTTTTAATTTCAAGCCTCAATAATTCCTTCCCATGATTAATAACCACCGTTCGTTTATCATCTTTCGTTATTTTTATCGCTGCACCATTTACTGACAACTTCGAAAGATTGCTGTCAGTTGCCATTTTTGCGACGTTTAAATCTTCAATCTGTTGATTAATTTCTGTCAGTTGCTGACGAACATTTACAACTTCTGTCAGTACAACACTTACCAAAACTGACAGCAAAGCAAGTGTAATCAAACTCTCAAGTAGTAAATATGCCTTAACTGACCGTTTTTTTAAATTTTCCACTTCCCATCTCCAACTGATAGCTCACCGTTTTTTGTTCATCAGGTAATAAAATTTCAATTTTTTTCAAGCTTGAATTTTCACCCTGCTCATCAAACTGAATTGAAAAATCAGAAATTCTGACCTCATCAGGTATTTTTAGTCTATGATTTTCATAAGTTAAAAACGATTGACTCACCCCGAAATCTTCCCTTGTTGAGAGTAGTGCTGCATCTTCTTGAGTGTTTTTATACAAGTTTTCAAATTGTAAGACAAATAATTCTCCTCTGACCAAATGCACCGTTTTTGTCAGTACTGACGAAAATATTAGCGTCAAAAAACTTATGACAGTCAGTACTAGCAAGGACTCCACTAGTGTGAAAGCTCTAATCTGCCAATTCACGTGTTTCTCCCTTATTTTGCGCATAATAGTCATCATAGCTCTCAACTTGCTTTTTAGTAATCATGTCCGCTGCCACCAAATCTGACAAAGTCGGTGTTTCTGTGTGATCTAGTTCATACAATTGTGCTTGGCTTTCAACCACCTTCACCACAGCAGCTTCGCCAGTCTTTTGGACTTGCTCTTTTTCTTTTAACAGATTAGGTACAAACAACAAAATTAAAATACTAATAATTGCTAGCACAATCAACATCTCAATCAAAGTAAACGCTTTAATATCTTTTCTCATTTTTTATCCCATCATTGTTCCCATATTTGAATAAATTGGTAATAGCATTGCCACATATAAAAGTATAATCATCAGCGCTACAAAAATAAAAACAAGCGGCTGAATCCACTGCATCGCTCGTTCAACTTTTGCAAAAAAAATTTCCCAGCACTCTTCCGAGTATAGCAAAAGTTCCAAGCCCAACTTATCTTTCATCGCCCCATATTCAATCATTATCGCAAGTTCCGGTGCTAAAAACTCCAATTCACTTACCGCAACATCAAAGTTCAGCCCAGCTTCTAATCTCTCAGTTAATACTTCTCCCACCTCTGAAAAAATTCGACTTTTTTGTCTTCTCATGATGATTAAAATTTTCTTTAAATCCACACCTTGAGCCAAAAGATTTCCCCATTCTCTTGCAAAATAAGCCGTTAAATATAAACGGACAAAGTCTGACAGAAATGGACATCTTGCTAAGAAAATAAAAGTTCGACTTGCTGGTTTCTTCTTAAAAATAACAACTCCTAAAGCTATCAGTACTGACAAAAAAACAAAGCTACTTACAAAAAGTACTGGTAAATGATTAATCAAAATCATTGCCCAGCTTCTCCCAGAATCCAACTGTGGAAGTAAATAATTTTTTAAACCCAACATAATTCCTACTAGAAAAACAAGCAAAATAATCGGATAAGTTAACAGTCCAGCTAATTTCTTTTTTATCGTCAACTGTTGCCGTAGATTTTGCTCAATAAATGACAAAGTCTCCGACAAATGTCCATGAAATTCAACTAATTCAACCTGAGTCACTACATTTTTAGAAAAATTTAATGCCTCCAAAATTTCGGAAAGAGATTGACCAGCAGAAAGCCCCGCACGCAACTTCAACGTAAATTCTTGCTCAACTAGATGTGATAATCCAAGAAATTCAACAATTTCGCCAAAATGAAAACCATTAGCAGTCAGATTTGCCATCAACTGAATCAATTTTGTTTGTTTTATCAAACTCAACTTTTTCCGCTTCAACCTCAATAGCTGTAAGATATCCATCTTCAAATAATCTCGCCATTTTCTCATTCCATCTCCTGGCATTCCATTTTTCAAATTCACTTTCTGCAATATCAACCACTCCCTTCCCAGCAATAAGACGCTGATAAATCACCCTACGCAAACTATTTTTTAATTCCCATTCACTCAGTCCTAGCTCTAAAAGTCTATTCCACACTCCCGAAATAGACCGCGCATGAACCGTAGAAAATACAGTATAACCAGTCAAACTCGCTCTTAACACTGCACGTGCTGTCTTTTTATCACGAATCTCTCCAACAATTAATAAATCAGGACGATGACGCAATGAGCATTTAATGAGTTCATCATAATCATTACCGATGACTTCATTTACCTGCAACTGCACAAAGTCAGATTCTACAATTTCAACTGGGTCTTCAATCGTTATTACTTGTTTATTCATGAAATTCTTCTTTGCAAGTTCCACCATCAAGGACGTTTTTCCTGAACCTACTGGACCCGCAAACAAATATAATCCTCGCTTACAATGTAGACTGGCTAACAGCTCCTCATCTCGAAACCAAAACTCCAACTTCCTTGATTCCTCTCTTAAAATACGAATGACCAAGGACTCCCTCCCCTCAAAATCTCCAACCGTAGACATTCTTAAACGCTTAACACCAATGTCCAGCGAGTACCAACAAGCCCCTAACTGAGTTCTGCGTTTCTCCCCTGTATTCATCCCAGCGAGAAATTTAAAATGCGAAATTATCGCCTGCCCCAATTCCTTGTCTAAATGCTCAAAGAATAAACGCCTGTCTCCTTCTCTAAAATAAACATCGTATCCCTCCTGATGAGGAATAAAATAAATATCATGACTTTCTTTAGTCATCGCATCAGTTAAAATTTCGCTTGCCTTATCTTGAATCATATTTAACTATACGAATTTAAAAGTCAAAAGTAACAAAAAAACTCCAAGTTTGGAGTATTTTATTTGTCAGACTGGACTAGCTAAATCTATTAAATTTTTATCAAAGCAAGTACGTGCTATCTCCGTCCCCCTAGGTTGGAGATAAAGCAACATTTCGTACGACTGCCATATTAGGGCGTTGGCGCTTTTAGCGCCTAGGTTTCTTGGACAAAGTGACCTCATATCGAAGATGTTAAGCAGACTGTTCGTACAGGTCGCTTAGTTGTTACACCTAGAGGTTGTATCTTAAATTCAGTGACGAGTTGCCCTTTTATCAGTCGCATTGCCTTTTGCTCTTGCTGCTTTAGCAGCTAGCTTCGCATGACCCTAGGACATTTGTCCGTTTGCTTAGGGGCTAAAGCCCCAAGAGCAAAAGGCATTGGTTGTAAGGCACTAAAGTGCCAACGCCAAATGGCAATCAAACGGACAGCGTAGCGTAGCGAAGATAGCGGCTAGAGAAAATGGACAAATGTTTTACGAAACTCCCACTGAATAAGTCTTGACTTCATTGGTTTTTATTCAAAAAATAAACCCTAATTATATTCTTAATTGCTACTCTATCCTCTTCATCAATCTGAATATCTTCAAATATTGAAGCACTATCAATCATTGTTTCTAGAGATTGAGCTCCCTCAACCTTATAAGTGGTATCAATATCAGACTTCGCAACACCAAAAACATCAGCCATTTTTTGAATAACACCATGACTTGGTCTTGAACGTAATTTCAAATAGTCAGTCATTGTCGATGGCGCAATCCCAACACGTTCCGCTAATTCCTTTTGAAGCATTTTATTTTCAGAAAGATATTTCTTGATGTTTTGAGCAATAATCGCCGTATGTGAGTATTCTTTTGAGTACATACCGTTATTATATCACAAGCTTACAACTAAGAAAACCCTTATTTATAATGATTTATAGATCCTGTAATGTCTCATATTTGTCTTAACATTCTGAAACTCACACTGATTTACACTTTAAATATATAAAGGTCAATCATTTCCTCACAAGAACATTTCTATAAAGAACAAAAGTTGCAACGGCGAAAAGCAAAGCAATTGAAGCAAAAATCAGCACCCAATTATTAGAAACTACGGCAGGACGTCCCAATGTATGCATCAAGTCAGATAAATTTTGTGTGAGAAAAAATTTTCTAGAAAGCTTCTGGAAAGTCCCTGACAAAGCTTGATAAGGTACCATCATACCTGATAGAAAGAAACTGACAAACATGACAGGCATAGCAATAGCACTCGCGACAGAAGCATTTTTCACAGAGAAACCAATAATCAAGCTGACCAAAAACCAAGGTAACGTATAGAGAAAAAGCTTGCTATAGAAAGGAAAAAGTATAGCCATATCTGGAATTTGGTAATGATAAACACTGTGTGCAATCCCAAGCACAACTAAAGTTGAAGCAAAAATAATCAGCATGAAAGCAATAATTTGTGCCAACAAATAAACAATTTTATTACCTGCACGACGCTCCAAAAGAAAATAGAAATTATCCTGCTTATAGCGACTGATGTCACTAGAAAAACTTGTCACACTGGCTGACAGCACACCATAAAACATAATAATAGCGATATTATTTTTGACATAAGATGGATCAGCATGACCGAAACTTGATGCAAAAGCAATCATCAGAAAAATCGGGAAAATGAAAATAAAGAAAACGGAGATAGGAATTCTAAATCGGAGTCTTAGCTCTGTCAGTAGATACTTGGGAAACTGTGCCATTTTTCAGTCCTTTCTATTCGGAAATCAACATACCAAGATTTTTTGTGTAATCACGCTCGTAGCTGACAATCTCTTTCAAATGTGATGAAAGTAGCTCAGGAATTTCCGTTTTCAAAATTTTACACTCTTGACCATTATTAAATCTGACAAAACTGTAATCTTGCTCAATCAGTTGCTCTTTGGTCAAATCCTCAACAATATTCCCATTTTTAATGATGATAAAGCGCTGACAAAGACGGAGTGCTTCCTCAATATAGTGTGTCACTAGAAAAAGAGTGCTCTGTGATTCATTAAAGACCCCTGACAGAAAGTTGAGCAAATCATCACGCGAATTATAGTCAAGTCCTGTCGTAATTTCATCTAAAAAGAAATAGTCTGGAGAATTCTGGAGACTCGAAATCAAGAAAAGTTTCTGCTTTTCACCACCTGATAGCTTTGAAAAACGCTTAGTCAGATTTTTTGTCAGCCCAAATTTATCAGCTAAGGCAAGACCACGCCTCAAAGCAAAGCTATCCTTTGCAAAAAGTTGCAAAGCTTCTCGGGTTTTCAGTTCATCTGGTAAAGTCTCATGCTGCATAATATAGCAACGATTTTGATTGGTCAAATGAAATTCCTCATAGTCAATCTTCCCACCAGTTGCTGTTAAACCTTGATTGATAATATTGAGCAGAGTTGTTTTCCCACAGCCATTCCCTCCAAGAATGGCAATACGTTCTCCTTTTTTGACGCTCAAATTGATATTATCAAGAATGGTTTTTCCGTCAAAATTCATTTTAAGATTAATAAGTTTCATCAGATTTTTCCTTTTTTCTTTCGGATAATTTTTGGTTAACTTTCTCAGCCTGTCGTTGATTGGCATGATTGAAATAAAGAAAGAGTATCAGCCAAATCACGAACCACTGGATACTGAACCAGCCAATATTAACTTGCCATATCTCTTGGTTGAACAAGAGCATACCGAGCGCCAACAGATAACTGACGATTGCTTGGAGTATCATTCTTACCAGATAGGGTAGATGACGCCGCCAATATATCGCTGTGGCTGCAAGACCTTGTAGCATTCCCTGCACCAGCGTCACAATAATCATTTTGGTATAACTGCTATTCATTAGTAATATCGCAATACACATTATAATACTAGCAATAGCAAGACCAACAGCTGCTGATGTCAAATATTTTTTCATAATTCTTCCTCCATCCTCTTATAAATCTCTTTCAAATATCCCTGTGAAACTGGTACTTTTAGTCCCGAAACACGTGCAATCATTCCATTAAAAACATCTGCTTCAACACTAGTTAAAAGTTGAAAGTTAATCAAATAAGAGCGAGAAACTTGAATAAAATCACTTCCCAAAAGCCTTTTAAGTTTGTAAAGCGGGAGTCGAACAGTAAGAGTTTCCTTTTCGGTATGTAAATCAAGATAGTTTCGCAACGCTTCAACATAGATAAGCTCCGAGCGCTTAACAATCCGCAGCCCATCTTTTGTTTCCAACTTTATACGATTATCAAACACTTGGAACACTTTTTTATATTCCTCTTCCGACCAAGTTTTGACCGTAATCTCAGTCTCTCCTAGATGCGGGTCAATTTTTTTAAAAATCTTCATCTCGTTCCTCTTTTTGATTTGATAGGTTCATTTTATCAATTTTGGTAGATTTAACAAGACTTTTGGGACGAATATACTGATTTTGGGGACGAAAAAACTTCGTCAAATTGACGAAGTTAATTTTATATTTTGATGGACTTTTGACAATCCTATAAAAAGCAAGATTTGAAGTGATTACTTCATTGGTGGGGGATTCTTTCTCCCCCACCAATGTTAGTAGAACGAAAGCAGAGCTTGCCATTTCGCCTTATCGCTTTAGCGATTTAGAGCGAATGGACAGTGGTAGCGAAGCGGAGATAGTGCTGCTTATCCCGCCACCTCTAAGAGGTGGGGGAATTGCGATTGCGACTAGCCACTTTAGTGGCGTAGCGAGCATCGACAGCGTAGCCCAAAGGGCGGAGATAGCGTGCACTTACTAAGTTAAAAGAAATCTTCAAAGAGGCTGAGTTGATTATCATCAGGCATTCCTCCTAGAATACCCATATTTGTCATATTTTCAATAATTGTTTGAGAAACTCCACCACGCTTGCGTAGCTCCATTTTACTCAAGAATTCACCATCTTTTCTTGCTGAAACAATTTGTTTTGCAACGTTTTCTCCCAAACCATCCATTGTGACAAATGGTGGGATTAATGTATCACCATCAATCACAAATTCGGTTGCTTCCGAACGATAGAGGTCAATCTTACCAAAAGTAAACCCACGTTCCAACATCTCATTACAAAGTTCTAATGTTGTATAAAGGTTGGTTTCAACATTTGTCGCATCAAAACCTTTATCCTTAATTTCTTTCATCTTAGCTTTGACGGCTTCAAGCCCTGCACCCATGACTCCAATATCAAAGGCAGTCGCCCGAATAGAAAACCAAGCACAATAGTAAAGAATAGGTTGATGAACTTTAAAGTAGGCCACTCGTAATGCCATCATGATATAAGCTGCCGCATGAGCTTTCGGGAACATATATTTAATCTTAGAGCACGACTCAATATACCACTCTGGAACATCGTGTGCGCGCATCGCTTCGACATAACGTTCTCGCTCATCAACAGGCATTTTATTCCACATTCCTTTACGCACGCGCTCCATGATACTAAAGGCCATCGAATTATCCAATCCTGCGTGAATCAAATAAACCATGATGTCATCCCGACAGCCGATAACGCTTGACAAGTCTGCAATACCTTGCTGAATCAAGGTTTGAGCATTGCCTGCCCAAACGTCTGTACCATGAGAAAGACCAGAAATTTGTAGCAAATCAGCAAAAGTTTTGGGCTTGGCCTCTGCAATCATGTTCATAGAGGTAAAAGTTCCCATCTCTGGGATACCAAGTGTACCAAGCTTAACTCCCAATTGCTCAGGAGTAACGCCCAATGACTCGGTGCCACTAAAAAGCTGCATAACTCCCTCGTCATCCATTGGAATATCTTTTGGTACAATACCCGATAAACTTTGTAACTTACGAATCATCGTAGGATCATCATGCCCAAGAATATCAAGCTTCAAAATATTATCATGAATCGCGTGGAAATCAAAGTGAGTCGTTTGCCACTCAGCGTTGACATCATCAGCTGGATATTGCACAGGACTAAAATCGTAAACATCCATATAATTTGGGATAACGATAATCCCACCAGGGTGCTGACCTGTTGTTCGTTTGACACCTGTTGAACCAGCAGCCAATCGATCAATTTCTGCATTACCATAAAACTGGTCATAATCACGCTCATATCCTTTGACAAATCCAAAAGCTGTTTTTTCTGCGACCGTGCCAATAGTCCCCGCCCGAAAAGCATAATCTTCACCAAAAATATCACGCACATCTAAGTGAGCAAAAGGCTGGTCATCACCTGAGAAATTCAAATCAATATCAGGAACCTTATCCCCTTTAAAGCCAAGGAAAGTTTCAAAAGGAATGTCATGTCCATCTTTGATTAACTTGTGGGCACAGTTTGGACAGTCTTTATCTGGCATATCATAGCCAGAACCATATGTTCCATCATCAAAACATTCAAAATATTGACATTCTGGGCAACGATAGTGAGGCGCAAGCGGATTAACTTCTGTAATCCCAATCATCGTTGCAACCAAACTAGAGCCGACGGAACCACGTGAACCAACGATATAACCACGTTCATTAGAGCGTTTTACCAACTCCTGCGAGATAATATAGACCACCGAAAAGCCATTCCCCAAAATTGAACGCAGCTCTTTTTCTAGCCTTGCATCGACAATATCAGGTAAAGGATTCCCATACCACTCATGTGCCCGTTCATAAGTCAAACGAACAATGCGCTCTTCAGAAGATTCTCCACCTTCAAAAACCATTTTAGGAGTATAAAGATCATCACGAACGGGGGTCAAAGTTTCAAATTCGTCAGCCATTTTTTGAGTGTTTTCAATAACAATCTCATGCGCCGTTTTTTCATCAAGAAAACTGAAATCTTTTAACATCTCATCCGTTGTGCGAAAATGAGCTTCGGGAAGTGGTAACGGTTTAGCTTTTTCACCATGACCTTGAGTCCAGTTAATTTCCGCTCCCAGTCCTAGACTCCTCACAATAATTTCACGATAAATGGCATCTTCGGGGTTGAGGTAATGCAGATTTCCTGTCGCAAGTACTGGTTTACCAAGTGTTTTACCAATCTTGATTAGGTCTTTGAGTGTTTTTTCTAGTTCCTTTTCAGACTTAAACGACCCACCAGCTACCAACGCTCTATAGAGTGCAGGTGGAAAGACCTCAATGAAGTCATAAAATTTTGCAATTTCCAATGTTTCTTCAAAAGTTTTATTCGTAATTGCATCAAATACTTCACCAACTTCACAGCTAGAACCAACGATAAGACCTGTACGATGTGCTTCAAGAACGCTACGTGGGATTCTCGGTACTCCTGCATAATAACGAACATTACCATAACTGACAAGTTTAAAAAGATTTTTCAATCCCTCTTGCGTTTTGGCATAAAGCGTAACGTGCTTTGGACGAACTTTCTTGTAAGAATCTTCCGATACAAGCTTATTATTCAACTCTAAAAGACTTGTCCAACCTGTATTTCTCGTGCGAAGTTCTTCTAAGAAGACAAAAAGCAAGCGCCCTGTGGCTTCCGCATCAAAGTTTGCCATGTGGTGATGTTCAAGACCGATTTGGAACTTTTTAGTCAATTGCCCCAAACCGAACCGCTTCATTTCGGGATATAAATTTCTAGCAAACTCTAGTGTATCTACGACAGGGTTTGTAATGATTGGCAAACCATTTCTTGAATAGTTCATGTTCATAAAACCGACGTCAAATGTGGCATTGTGGGCAACCAAAATTGTTTCTTCACAGAATTTTTGGAACTTCGTTAACACATCATAGAGTGGTTTTGCATTCTTTAGATGGTCGTCTGTGATTCCTGTCAACTCTGTGGTAAATTCACTTAGACGATATCCAGGATTGATAAATTCATCAAATTCATCAATAGGATTTCCTTTATGCATCTTTGTTGCCGCAATCTGAATTAAGTCATTATGAACGGCTGAAAGTCCTGTTGTTTCCACGTCAAATACAACGTAAGTTGAGTCATACATATCAATGTCCGCTTCATTATAAACGATTGGAATCTTATCTTCGACAAGATTTGCCTCAACACCATAAATGATTTTAACTCCATTTTTCTTCCCTGCCTGATGAGCTTCTGGGAAAGATTGTAAACCACCGTGGTCCGTAATTGCTATCGCCTTATGGCCCCATCTTGCAGCTTGAGCAACAAGGCTTGAAGCGGAGGGAATAGCATCCATTTGACTCATGTTGGTATGGGCATGGAATTCCACACGTTTTTCATCAGATTTGTCTTCACGGACATTTTGTGTTGGAATTTCAATGAAATCTGATAGCTGAAGCACTAAATCGTTTTTAAAATTATCACGCTGTACTGTCCCTCGTACACGACACCAAAGTCCTGCCTTGATTTGCTTGGCAAGATTGATTTCTTCATCTCCACGTACCCAACGTTGGACATAAAAACTGGATGTATAGTCAGTCATTTCAAATTCGAGAAGGTAGCTGATGTTGCCAGTTTTGCGAGATTTAATTTCTCGGAGCTCTCCTTTAAAGACATAACCCTCGAAAATAACTGGTCCGTTCGTTGAAAATTCACTGACAGAGCGCATTGGAGTGATTGGTTCATTGTTTTTAATTTCACGTCCAAGTTGAATTTTATCAGATTTTACAGCTTTGATTTGGAGAGCTACTCTATCTACAGTTGGTTTAGGCTGAATTTCAACTATAGCATTTGCGGTCATCACAAGGTCATCTTTATATTTATCATGTTCAATATTTCCTTGAACACGTAACCACAGCGCATCATTCAGGCTGTCAGTAAGGTTTTCATTTTCGTCAGTACTGACAGAATCATTCATCGCTTTAACTTGACTTACAATTTGGTCAAATTGAGCAATTTCCTCATCTTTACGCCCCCATTTGGAAATCATAAAAGTCGATGTCTCATCAGCCATTTTCAACTCTAAAATATGATTCGTTTTGCCTGACTCTTTACCTGTAAATTCACGATGAGCTGCTTCAAATACGACACCTTCAAAAATGACCCCCGAACCTTCACCGGCAATAAAAGCCATACTCGTAATTGGGCTTTGTCCACTAATTTTTCGCCCAAACGCAATACCATCTGACAACGCTGTCTCAACGAATTCTGGTTTAGTTTCTCTAGTATTTTTATTTTCTCTCTCTTCTGTTCGCTGTTTTTTAATCTCGTTGACTTGAGCTTGCTCAGCCGCTTGTACCGCCAATCTTGCAGCTACTTTTTCTTCATGAGCAGCTACTGACAGCTCCGTAAGTTTCTGATCAATAACTGGACGAATTTTTAATTCACCAAAACCAAAATCAGCAAATCTTTGCTCTAAAGCTGGGAAATATTTTTTGACAAACCAGTCAATCCGTGGATTATCTTCAACAAGCAAATTAATTTGCACACCACGTTGTTCTAAATGATATTTCTTAAACACACTAGAAAATGCTGAGTCAGAAAGTTCTGGAAGGGTCAATGCATATTGATAATAGTCATTGAGCTTTTGTTCGTCAAAATCACTCTCACGGCTGCTTACAGAAATTTTTGTTTGGGCAATATTGGAAAAGGCTGTCTCTGTCAGTTCTGACAGCATTTTGTAAGTACTGACAGGCAAAATTTCATCAAAAACAAGCTGAAAATGCCAAAATTTACTTGCAGTATGCACCTCGACATTCTCAATATCAGCATGAGAGAAATAACTTGAATGGCGTGCACTATCTGGCAGTTTTATTTGCTCCATCAATTTCTCAAAAAGATTTTCCATGATTATATTCTTTCTATTACGATTTAACTTCTATACTGCTTAATTTCTAAAAGTTCCTTTTAGAAATTAAAGTTTGCGTTTACGCAAACCATTTCTTCCGCAAGCGCAAGGCAGTATATTTGCAGTTCAACTACCAAATCTGCTACACAGATTTAAAGATGAACTAGTATAAAACTGCTCTTAGAGATTACTCCACTAACTACTTATTCCTATCCAAATTATGAAAACTACTCAAAACCGTTTGTTAAGAAAAGCAGCATCACTCTTTCTTGAAGTTTTTGACAAATTTGTCAAAAGTCTAATATCAATTATAACACAAAAAACTTACCCACTCGGACAAGTTTTTTGTTATTTGCTTTATACTATATGAGCCAAGCATTTTACAGTGAGTTGACATGAATCTCAAAATACATCAGAAGAATTTATAAAAGTTTTATTCTTTTCGTCCATCCCAAGAAAATAAAGAGCTTCCTCTAAAGATTGAGCTTCTCCTCTTTCAAAATACCGAATCAAGTGATGAAGTGCAGTGACTGATTGATATTTGGTTGGGATACGGTCAAATGAAGCTAACTCTCTTTTAAATCCTTTACGCTCATCTTCAAGCTTTTTTATTCCAATTTCTAATGTCTTTCGTTGCTTTTTATCTACCTGCTCAATAATAGATTTTTTTGTAAATCTTCTCAAACTCATTCCCATCAAAATAATATAAAGCGACATTAATGCGATAATTAGAAACAATAAAAACCCAAGAGAAAGATGAACAAATTCTCCTCCTACTACAATCACAGCCAGAAGTAAAATTCCTAAAACGAAGATTTTCAACCGTCTTCTACGAATAATTTGCTTCTCAAACTGACCATAGAATGTTTCACTTTTCTGCTTATTATCTTCTAAGTGTTCAAGCAGCGTTAGCACTTTTTGGCAATAAATTAAATCTTTATTCGCAGTTTCTTCCACGATTGTCCTTTCGTTTGTTTGTTCAAAAACTTTACTTTTGCCTGTCATCTTCTGATGAAGTCAAGACTTATTCAGTGGGAGTTTCGTAAAACATTTGTCCATTTTCTCTAGTCGCTATCTTCGCTGCGCTACGCTGTCCGTTTGCTTAGCTGCTAAAGCAGCAAGAGCAAAAGGCGATTCGACTGATAAAAGGGCAACTCGCGACTGAATTTAAGGTACAACCTCACATCTTCGATATGAGATCACACCTCCGCTTCACTTCGTTATCCATTCGCTCTAAGCGACTGAAGTCGCAAGGCGAAGTGGTCTTGTCCAAGAAGCCTAGGCGCTAGAAGCGCCAACGCCCTATGGCAGTCGGACGAAATTCAAAGATTGCCATTCCGACTAGGTGCTTCTGCACCGTAGCGAGGATGGACAGCGTAGCCGTAAGGCGGAGATAGCACGCACTTGCTTTGATAAAAGTTTTGTCAGCGGAGCTGAAAAAGCTGTCAGCATACTGACAGCTTCATTTTTATTAATAAGAGTCTTGTCAGCAATATTTTCTGGCAAATCAGATGTTAAAGTTCGTCGTCCATAGCAATAACAGTTTTCAAAATTGCTGCTGTTTCTTGCCAGTCACGCACTGTGATTGTTTCGATGCCCATTTGCACAACAGGGTAGTCATTACCACCAGGTTGAGTCATATCACCAAAATAAAGGATTTCAGGTTTAGTCACATTGAGTTCTTTCATCATATGATTCATACCAAATTCTTTGTTTTGTCCTGGAACAAATCCATTGATTGTTGTTGTACCTGCAACTTCAAATTCGAAATCAGGAGCGTATTTAGAGGCGAGCTTCGCAATTTCATTACGTTTGGTCATGTCTGGATCCCAAGCTTGTTTTGCCTCAACACCAGCTTTTTGACCGATTGCAGAATAGGCAATCATTGACTCACGATTTTCATTGATTTCGTCGCCTGGAAGAAGCACTGACTCATCCCAATGTCCAAGTTCTTTAGCTGCTTTTTCAAGTGCTCCCATGATAGCGTTTGCTTGCTCATCGGTTAATGAGAAATTAAAGACTTGTTTCCATTCACCATTTTCATGAGCATAGTATTGTGTGCCTTGTGCGACAAACAAATGAAAATTATCTAAGTTTGCAGTTTCGGGCAAATTATTGATAATTTGAATCAGAAATTGGTCGTATTTTTGCCCACTAATTGGAGCAATGATATATTTCTGAGACAATGTTGCGAGCAGCTCAGCCATTTCAGGAAAGATTGGCATTTTTGGTTCGTTGAGTGTGTTGTCAATGTCGAAACTTAAGATTTTTTTCATAAGTCTTTCTCCTTTAAGGTACAAAAACGACTGACTTGACTTTGAGAAGTAGCTAAAACGGGCTAGTCTATTTTTCAAAGCCAAGTCGTTTTCGTTCGTTTTATTTTTTATTTATCAACGCTTACATTATAACACTTTTATAACAAAAAACACAGTCAAACTATGAATGAGACTGTGTTTTTTTCATTATTGATTACCTCTAGCTTTGGATAAAGCAGGGACAATTGCCATTGTCAAGATGACTGCGATGACAACTTCAGCGATAGAATTTCCAGTGATAATAGAAGCGAGTAAAGCACCAAAAGTTTGTTTAGTGACAGCTCGGAAGAATAAGAAGATAAATCCGAGGACAAGCACAGTATTTGTCGCAGTGCCGACGAAGGCAGCCAGACCAGCTCCAAACTGATTTTTACTCATTTTGTAAATGTAATAAGGAAAAACTCCGATTAAAATTCGAGGAACAATAGCGATAACTAAAGCCCAAATTGAACCATGATTCGTTCCAGGAATAGGTTGTAAAGGGCTGAACATGAAGCTTGAAGGCAAGGTGACTACAGTCGCGTTAACCACGCTGATAATCCCCATCACTAAACCAAGGAACGCGCCTTTTTTGCTCCCAAGAACGATTGAGCCGATAATCACTGGAATGTGCAATAGCGTGGGAACAATTGGCAAAGGCCAGACACTATAAACAATCTGGCTTAAAATTTGGACAACGACCATGATTGCGATAAAAATCGCAAGAATCGCAACGTCAGATGCTTTAGAATTTTTCATATTTACCTCGTTTTATAGGGATTGCTCAATGCTTGATAAGATGTCTGGTAGGTTAGCAAGTGCGCCCTCTCCAAAGTCTCCACAAGCAAGTAAAGATTTTTTAGGTTGAATAATATTATAATCTATTTTCTTAAGAATCTCAATATTTCGTTGCGTTAACGGATTTTGGTACATTTTCGTATTCATCGCTGGCGCAAGATATTTTGTCACGCTAGGCTCTAAAGCGAGTGCGACACTTGTCACGATATCATTTGCAGCACCTTGCGAGAGACGGCTGATAGTGTCTGCGGTAGCGGGTGCAACGAGAAATAGTTCTGTGTTTTTAGCAAGGTCAATATGGTTGACAACTTCAGGACGTTCCTCGTCCATGACATTAAAGTGAACTTTGTTTTTGGAGAGGACTTGAAGAGTCAGAGGAGTGATAAATTGAGTAGCGGCGTGAGTCATGAGTACAGTGACCTCATGATTTTGCTTTGTCAGTAACGAAACAAGGTCAGCAGCTTTATATGCGGCAATGCTGCCTGTAACAGCTAAAGTGATTTTTGTCATGATCAGTCCTTTCTGGGGGTGAAATCCGAACTTATACTAGTTCACTTTTAATTTTACATAGTAAAATTATTAGATGGCTACGCTGTCCATTGGCTGCATCTCCGCTTTGCTCTGCTTCTATCTCCGCAACTTCGTTGCTTCGCTGTCCATGCTCGCTATGATGCTGAAGCACCTAGTCGCAGTGGCAATCCACTAGGTGAAGCAACTAGGATATCCGTAAGCGCTAAAGCACCAACGGATATCCTATAAAGTGGTAAGTTCAAATCGCAATCTGCTGAAGCGTAATGCCAAATATAATCAAACGGACAAATGTTTTACGCGCAAGAAGAGGTTTGCGTGAAACGCAAAGCTTTTAATTGCGACTAGTTACTTTGCCTTTTGCTCTTGCTGCTTTAGCAGATTGCGATTTGAACTTGCCACTTTAGTGGCTTAGTGAAATCGACAGCGAAGCAAAGCGGAGATAGAGCGAATGGATATCCATGGTGCATCGACATCGTAGCGCAGCGAAGTAATTTTTAAATGGAACATTCAGAAATTAAACAGTATTAGTGTCAATTTGTTGTTGATTTTTATAGTGAATTAGCTATAGTACGTTTTTGATACTGACAGAATTTTGTCAGCAATTTCAGATTTTGTATGGAGTTCCTCCATACTGTCAGTACTTACAATAAAGGCTTTGTGCTGACTGTTTTTGATATTTTCAAGATCATTTGCAATGATGAAATCGGCTCGAGTACTGATGAGTTTTTCTTTGGCAACATCAAGCAATTCTTGCTTCTCCACTCCTGCAAGCAATTTGAAACCAAAAAGAAGTACATGAGGGTTCCAAGTTTTGATAAAACTAATAATTTTGGGTGTTTTTTCCAAAAGCATAATTTGATAATTAGATTTTGATGAGATTTTTTTGGCATGATGAGGATGAAAATTAAGTAAATCTTGTTCTGTCAGTACTGACGGAAAATTTTCGAGTCCAGTCATGTAAAGGGGGCGATAATCACTGACTGCCATGCTATGAACGACCACATCTACTAAGGGAACACAGCGTTTCATTTCCTTGTAAAGATTCTCAGTTCCCATAATTGTGATAATCTTTAACCGTTGGTTCGCTTGTGGTAAAACTGCTTTGTCACCGGCAAGAAGAATAACTTCATGTCCATCTTCTAAAAAATGCTCTGCAGTTAATTTGCCAAGTCCTCCTGTAGCAAAATTACTGATGCCACGCACGCTGTCAATAGGTTCAGTTGTTCCACCAGAAGTAATTAGAACTTTCATTTTTATATTTAAACTTTCATATTTAGTTTTTTAGAAAAATTGTACGATATAACATACAGAAATGACTATAAGGTCAGACCAGTGTCTTGAGGGAAAAAATTGTGAGAAAAAAGTAAAATCTCATTTTATCAGTTGTTCTGTAATCAGCGTGCCTTTAGCTCTCGAATTTTTAACTTAGCAAGTGCGTGCTATCTTCGCCCTTTGGGCTACGCTGTCCATCCTCGCTATGGTGCCAAAGCACCTAGTCGGAGTGGCAACTCCCCCACCTCTATAAGGTGGCGGGATAATCAGCACTATCTCCGCTTCGCTCCGCTGTCCATTCGCTCTATCTCCGTTTCACTGCGCTGTCGATTCTCGCTACGGCACGAACGTGCCTAGTCGAAGTCGCAACTCGCTAAAGCGATAAGGCGAAGTAGCAAGCTCCGCTTTCGTTCTACCGCCCTAGGGTCTTAGCGCTTTAGCGCTTAGACTTCAGGGACAAGACCACTTCGCCTTGCGACTTTAGTCGCTTAGAGCGAATGGATAACGAAGCGAAGCGGAGGTGTGACCTCATATCTTTGATGTGAGGTTGTGCCCTAACATTGGTGGGGGGAGAAAGAATCCCCCACCAATGAAGTAATCACTTCAATCTCTAAGTAGGTAGACAGCGTAGACAGTTTATAGAACAGAGCACTGAGTGACGTATCCTGCTACATTTTTGCTTCAGGACAGTTATAAAGTACCATAAATTATTCGTATTTTTTACAATAATCTTGCTATGGAACTCACTTGTATTTTATCTTATTAAAAATTAATTTTCAAGCATACCTACCTCATTGACTGAAAATGCAGAAAAACATCTGTCAGTACTGACAGATGTTTTTACTGGCAGTGTCAATGTTCATGAGTTATCGCATCAAACTGACAGCATTTCTCTTAATTCCTTTTACGCATTTCACCCGCTTGAAAAAGTGTTCCTTCAGGCAAATCAGTGAAAATAACATTTATCGCTGATGCAGGAGCACCTGCGTGTTTAGTAATTGATTCAGTAATTTCTTTAGCTATAGCAGCTTTTTGCTCCAGCGTGCGTCCTTCAAAAAGTTCAACATGGACAAAGGGCATAAACTTTGGTTCTGGTGTGGAATGTCCACATCAGCCTTTCTGTTATTATGAAAGTATTTTATCATAAAATCAATATTTACACCATTTCTGTCAGTACTGACAGAATCATTTATTTTTAAAATTCTATTGTAAAAGAGTGTATTTTATAGTATAATCAAGGAATTAGGAAAAAAATAAGAAGCTCAAGTTTTGAGCACTACAAACAAAAAGTAACTAGTTATAGTTCTTATTTTTTTGCAATAAAAATTAGAAGAAAGATAATAGCAAAAGCTATCTCTTTTTTTCTAACCCAAATCGGAGCGCTTACCTTGTGATAAGCGCTCCGATTTTAACTTAGCAAGTGCATGCTATCTCCGCCCTTTGGGCTACGCTGTCGATGCTCGCTACGGTGCTGGAGCACCTATTCGCAATCGCAATTCCCCCACCTCATAAGGTGGCAGGATAAGCAGCACTGAGCTCTGCTTTCGTTCTACTGCCCTAGGATCTTAGCGCTTTAGCGCTTAGACTTCAGGGACAGGGTGACCTCATATCTTTGATGTGAGGTTGTGCCCTAACATTGGTGGGGGGAGAAAGAATCTCCCACCAATGAAGTAATCACTTCAACAAAGTTTGTCCTCTTTGAAATGAGTGAAAAAGATAAATCGCACAAAGAACTATACTTTCTTACGCGATTTCCTATCTATATGTTTTTAACACTCCGCTGTCAGTTTGTTTAGCTCCTGAAACAGCAAGAGCAAGAGAAGAGCCAAGTAGCATTTTTCATCATTTCAAAGCAGTCGACTTACATCTTATTAACAAGGAGGAACCAATGAAGAACAAAAAAAGAATGATGAATTTAGCCATTTCCAATTTGTTTTTAGTATTTTTAGGAGCAGGATTAGTCATTCCTGTTCTCCCAAAATTAAAAGAACAGATGAACTTTTCAGGGACAACAATGGGAATGATGATTTCTATTTTTGCTATCGCTCAATTGGTTGCTTCGCCAATTGCAGGAGCTTTGTCAGATAAAATCGGTAGAAAAAAGCTTATCGCAATCGGGATGATTATCTTCTCCTTTTCTGAATTATTATTTGGTTTAGCGCAAATAAAAATGGGATTCTATATTTCGCGTGGTTTAGGTGGGGTGGCAGCAGCTCTAGTAATGCCCTCTGTGACAGCATACGTAGCAGATTTGACGACAATTGCAGAGCGTTCTAAAGCAATGGGATTAGTATCAGCTGCGATTAGTGGTGGTTTTATTATAGGTCCAGGAGCGGGCGGATTTATTGCAACTTTAGGGATTCGTGCTCCATTTTATGTCGCGGCCCTTTTGGCTCTCGTTGGATTTATTCTGACTTTAACCATTCTCAAAGAGCCAGAACATCCGATTCAAACAGATAAAGCAGTTAAACATGGTTCATTTTGGAATACATTAAAAAATCCAACCTTTACATCAATATTTATCATCATTTTGATTTCATCATTTGGTTTGCAAGCTTTTGAGTCAATTTATAGCATCATGGCAACCATTAATTTTGGTTTTACAACAGGCGAAATCGCAATGGTGATAACAGTAAGCGGTATTCTTGCACTGATTTTCCAACTCTTTTTATTTGATACAATTGTAAGTAAAATGACTGAACTTGGATTGATTCAGTGTACTTTCTTTGTTAGTGCAATATTCATTGCGATTATTGCCGTTACTAAGAATAATCTTGTTGTTGCATTGTCAACATTCATCATTTTCCTTGCTTTTGATTTATTTAGACCCGCTGTCACAACGTACCTCTCAAGACACGCAGGTGAGCAGCAAGGAGCGATTAATGGATTAAACTCAACTTTTACAAGTTTTGGTAATATTTTAGGACCACTTGCAGCAGGATATATGTTTGACATCAACCATCTTTTCCCATACTATATCTCCGCAGCAATTCTTTTGGGAACCGGATTTCTATCTCTATTTATGAATAGAAAAAAAGCCCTAGCATAACTATTATCATTTCATTTGGACAATTATAGAGTTTCACCGAGCCAGTGAGAGAGAAGCTGCTATTTGATTATCATGCATTATGTAAGGTAGAGAATATACAAAACTAGTAGCACACCTAAAAAGAGGATTTTTCAGAAATCCTCTTTTTAGATTCTATAAAACCTTTTTGTTTACAATAGAATACAAAAATGATATGATTGATCAATCAATGATTGACTAGTCAAGAAATGAGGTGAGAAATATGAAGCTTAGAAATGTGAGTAAGTTGCTCTATCAGCTAAAAATAGCAAATCAGGAGATGACATCATCTTTTGAAAAAGTAACGGGATTTAGTATCACTAGATATGAACTTATGATGATTTTAAAAACCAAGGGGAGATGTTCCCAAACTCAATTACAAACAGAGCTCAAGATAGATAGTGCTGCGGTAACAAGACATTTGAAAATACTTGAAGAAAAAAATTACGTTACTAGAGAGAGAAATAAAGATAATAATCGAGAAGTTTTTGTAGAAATCACAGACAAGGCGAAGGAAGATTTAGCACATTGTGAAAAAGAACACCCTTCTGCCGAACAATCTTTAAATATCACTTTAACCGAAGCAGAAGAAGATTATTTATTACAACTACTAACGAAATTAACAAAATAGAAGAGGAAAAAAATGAAAACAAAATTGATTAATAATGATTTTTCAGAAATTACTTTTGGAAGAAAATCAATCAGACTTTATGATGAAAATTTTAAAATTTCACACGAAGAAATGCTTCAATTAATTCAGGAAGCGACTGCCGCACCATCATCAGTAAATATGCAGTCGTGGCGTTTTGTCGTGATTGAAAGCAAAGAGGAAAAAGAAAAATTAAAGCCGTTGATTCGCTTCAACACCAGACAAAATGATACTTCTTCAGCGATGATATTAATCTTTGGTGATACAAATTGTTATGAATTTGGGGAAGAAATCTATAATCAAGCTGTAGAAGAAGGAAAGATGCCTGAAGAAGTTAGAAATCAACAATTAGAAGCAATCATTCCATATTATAAAAGTTTCACAAAAAGTGAAATGAATGATGTGGTCAAAATAGATGCTAGTCTAGCCGCTATGCAATTGATGTTAGTAGCACGTGCTCATGGTTATGATACTAATCCAATTGGTGGCTTTGAAAGTGATCAGCTTGCGGAAACATTTGGATTAGATAAAGCACGCTATGTTCCAGTATTGATTTTGTCCATCGGAAAAGCAATCGAAGAAGGCTATGAGTCAGTTCGATTAAATGCTAGTAAAATAACATCATTTAAGTAAGGAAAGCAAATGAAAGTTATTAATGTCTCGTTTTATATAAAAGAAACAAAAAGAAATGAATTTTTAAAAGCAATGGCTCCATTGATTGCATCTGCTCGACAAGAAAAAGGTTGTCAACGATATGATTTATACGAGAATATTGAACAAAAAAATAATTTTTCTATGATTGAGCATTGGGAAAGTCAGGAAGATATTGAACAACATAATCAAAACCCACTTTTATTATCACTTTTTGAACACCTTTCTGCTTATAGTGAAAAGAAAGCCAAAATCACAGTCTTTGATAAAGGAGAATAGAAATGTCAATTTTAACAACGCTTCTGACAGTTTTTGTTGCATTAGAATTTTTTTATATCATGTATTTGGAAACTTTCGCAACAGATTCAAAAACAACTGGTCGAGTTTTTAAAATGAATAAAAAGGAACTAGAACGCTCATCGGTTAGCTTATTGTTTAAAAATCAAGGTATTTACAATGGATTGTTAGGTATCGGGCTTCTTTACGGTTTGTTTTTTTCAGTAGCTTCTTTAGAGATTGTAAGAGTGTTACTAGTATATATTATCCTAGTGGCGCTTTATGGAAGCTTAACGACTGATAAAAAAATTATTTTCACTCAAGGAGGATTAGCGATTTTAGCCCTAATTTCGTCTTTTGTTTGAAGTGAAATGAGTTTAAGGAGCAAGAGAAGTCCTGCTCTTTTTGAATATCCAAAATTATTCAAAGAGGTATTAATATATAAATAAAGTTCGATATCATTAGTTTGCATTCAAAGAGTAGGAAAGTTTTCATAGGCATTTGCTAATCTAGAAAAACGTAAAGTATCGTACCTCTGGGCAGATATGTACGAATCAGGAAGTATTGAGAATGTAACTCATTGTGAATAAAAAATTATAAAATAATACTTGTTTTTTAATGATAAAAAAGATAGAATGGCTCTGTAAACGCTATCAATTTTATTTTAAGGAAGGAAATTTTATGAACAGTATACCCAGCACTCGACTTTTTAACAAAAAGAATGCTCTTGTCCTAGCTCTTTTGACTTTGCTGATTTTTGTTGGCAGTCTATTTTTACCTCCTTTCATTTTAAAAGCTCACGCGGCTACAGAAGGAATACCTAAAACGGTCATGTATGTAGAAGTGAACAATAATGACTTTAATAATGTTGGAAAATACACATTGGAAAGTACAACAAAACCAGCTTTTGACATAGGGATTATTTTTGCAGCAAACATTAACTACGATACAACAAGCAAAAAACCTTATTTATTTTTAAATGAACGTGTCACACAAACTTTAAATGAATACGAAACACAAATTCGTCCAGTTCAGGCGCGTGGTACAAAAGTTCTTCTATCAATTTTAGGCAACCATCAGGGCGCAGGTTTTGCAAATTTTACGACTTATGAAAGTGCTGATGCCTTTGCCGCAGAGATTGAACAAGTGGTTAATAAATACCATTTAGATGGTGTAGATTTTGATGATGAATACGCAGAATATGGTAAAAATGGAACAGCACAGCCAAATAATTCTTCTTTCATTTGGTTACTTCAAGCGTTACGTAGTCGCTTGGGAACAGATAAATTAATTACCCTCTACAATATTGGTCCTTCAGCTTATAACTCTGCGACTAATCCATTGATGAGTGAGTTGGTTAATTATTCATGGAATCCCTATTATGGTAGCTGGCAACCACCACAAATTGTTGGGATGGATGCTTCACGACTTGGGGCAGCAGCAGTTGAAGTAGGGGTGAATCAAAGCACAGCAATACAGTTAGCAAACAGAACTAAAACAGAAAAATACGGTATTTACTTAATGTATAACCTTTCAGGAACGAATTCAGCTTCATATATTTCCGCCGTAACACAAGAACTTTATGGTCGTAAAACATTATATAGTTCAACTATCCCAGTACCATAAATGAGAATCTATTTTATTGATAAATGATTAGGATAACTAGTAAATCATAGTTTAGTCCAAACCAAAAAAACTGAGCGAAAGTCATTTTGCTCAGTTTTTTTATATTGTTCCCAAAATGATTTTCTCACACTTAAATAGATTATTTTATCAAGGGGAGTTTATCAAGTAAGGTAATGAAATTAAATAAAACCATCTAATTATAATATATAAATTGAGCAAAACCATCTATTTCTAAGATTGATTATCAAAAATACAGATGATCTATCAATAAAATTAAAGGAAATCAGCGATTTGCCATATTTATCAATATTAACTATAATACTATTGTCATTTGATGACATATATTGATAACAATATTTTATTTTTATATACAAAAAAAGATTTACCTCTTGAGATCAATTTAGACCAATATCACCATAAATCAAGTCTTTCATGGATGTTTTCATGAGATAAAGAAATTTTTCTTTGAATACTTCAGGTGGGACAGGAGTTTTTGCGGAAAGCCAAAGTGAAAAGCAAGCATAAAGAAAAATGTTATAAAAGCGAAGGAGTTCTTCTGCCGAGAAGTAAGGGGCAAGATGATGTTCTTTTACCAATCTTTCATAGCGCTCGTGTAACCAATCAATGGAAAGTTCTACGGTATGGTCGGCAGGAAGAAATGGAAGAGGAGTAGTATAAATCAGATGTGCTTCATCTCTATGTCGCCATAGCACTGTTATTACAATATCAATAAAAATTTCAATTGGAAGTTCATTAGGGTTAAATCTAAAGATTTGCTCGTTAATTTCTTGAATAATAGTGATATTGATATAATCAATGATTCCCGCAACGCCTTGGTTATTAAAGTTGCTTTGGATAGTGTTTCTAGTAATCCCAGAACGACGAGAAATTTCCTCTACGGTGATATTTTGAGTTCCATTTTCTGCGGCAATTTTGAGTAAGGTTTGGATAATGATTTGTTTAGTGTCTTTTGCCATTATTAAAAATTCCTCTTTAAGCGAATATTAGTTTGATTGTTATTATACCAAATATATAAAAGAATGCTAAATCTTAAGATTACGACGCGGACAGAAGTAAGATGTTATGATTCTAAAAAATAAGTAGTGAAAATTTTAAGTTATATTGATTTAAAGATAAGGAGCAAAAATTAAATGATTTTTGAACAAGATTTTAAAATAAATTATGATCCTGCAATGTTTTATTGTAGGATAGAGGAGTGCATCAAAGCATCTGGAAAGACATTTAATGCAGTGGAAAGAGAATTGGGTTATCCTCGAAATTCACTTCACAACTATCGTGGAGGCAAAATACCGAGTTGGGTGCGAGTGCTAGAGATTTCAAGATATTTCGGTGTTGATTTAGAATGGCTTGTGGGATTGGAATGAAAATATTGTTATCGAAATTGATGGATAGACCAGTAGTTGCTGGCCTTTTTGATTGTCGTGATATTTTAGTATTTTGCTGGGAGTATTATCATATTGTCGAATTATTTGACAAAGTTTGTCGTATCCTTGAATCATCCTTCGTATATTTTGGATTTCTCTTTTGTAGGGGATAAAACTATAAAATAGTTTTATAGGTCGAAAAAAGTGCTATAAATGTTATAACAGGAGAACTTTGTTCATTGTTTATTTCTACAAAAGTAGAAGTGAATGTTTAGTAAAAAGTGACAAGGTGAGAAGCATCTTTTGAGACAAACTATCTCATTTTTTATTTGGGGAGTTTGGAATCCCAGTCTATTAATATGGAAATATTAGGAACATTAAGGAGAAAGTGGGTAACGTATGGCACAGTTTTATTGAAAGCCTGAAAAGTTTTATTTCACTGAATCTCTGAAAAATAAAAAATCACTAATCTTATATGTAATTAGGGAGTGGTTTTAGCGTAGTTTATATATTCAAAGTATAAGCGAGGTAGCTTCATTATGTCATTAGGATATAAAATGTTATAATAAAAGAAAATGATATTATTTAGAAAATTGAAAAAATAAAAAGCTTAATTTGATAAGTATTATAACGCTTTTGATGATAAAGGGGGGGAGCTTATGAAAAAAGTAATAACATTATTCACTTTTTGGGGAGTTGTAGTGAGTTTACTGATAATACTGCTTCATCAAGTAGGACAAGACTCAAAGAGTTTCATATTGATTGCTTTGAATCCGATTTTATTCATGCTAGGTCAAGGTGAAGAGTCATTGACATTTATGAATTCTGGTTTTCAAATAAATGCTCAAACCATTGATGGAATGATATCAATATATTGGTATATTGCTTCAATTCTGACCTTTGCTTTTTACGGTGGGATTATTGATTTTATGCGCTATACTATAAAACGAAAACGAGATGACGGTGTCCTATAATTTAAAAACGATATCTTAGATTTAGTGGAGTATAAACAGTTTATTTTCAGTTAAGATAACTAATGAAGAAATAAAAATTTTCACTACTTACTTTTTTAGGGAACACATCATAGTTCTAACCAACTGAGTTAAAGAACCTAAGAGAAAATTAGTAACACTAGTTAATTTCTTCTTAGGTTAAAGGTATACTTATTATGAAATTTTTTATTTCCTAGAGAAAAAACACTATCATAGCAGGAACCATGTCTAACCATATTGTAGTATACATTATCTAAAATAAACTCATTATTTTATCTATGGTTCCAGATTCAAATAAAATAATAATTCCCAATTCAATATAGATTATGGTCATTCGTAGAGTAGTAAGTGTCCCCAGCTCCTCCCGTAACAGAATTGATGTAATTTACTCTGAGGGGCTGAGTTGCTTTAGCTGAGTTCAGATAGGCGCCACTATTAGAGTAATACATTTTTGAGTAATGCCCACCAGTAGAGCCAATTAGACCAATAGATAACATTTGAGCAACAGTACAGTCATAAGAAACTT